>Ga0172366_10000104_pt1 | contig 47928 bp, 38 predicted proteins | sample LakKivSesite69cm_FD_114533 | JGI IMG/M metagenome (GOLD analysis project Ga0172366, IMG submission 114533) | Sediment microbial communities from Lake Kivu, Rwanda - Sediment site 69cm | ecosystem: Environmental > Aquatic > Freshwater > Lake > Sediment | place: Rwanda: Western Province, Lake...
AGGTCAAGACCGGCGAAATGATGGCATACCTTGATAACATCTTCCTGGTAAACCATCACCCCGTATGTCTCCCTGAGCTGTTCCTCCATGACAGGATGAATGTATTCAAACTCACCGGGGTGGTGAAAGCGCCAGATATATTCTTTCATCATTCCCGACCTGGCCACACCAGGGCGTATGATCGAGCTGGCTGCAACCAGCGTCAGGTAGTTGTCGCACCTCAGCTTGTTGAGCAGCCCGCGCATGGCCGGGCTTTCTATGTAGAAACAGCCGATTGTCTCTCCCGACCTTAGTTGCTTTTTTACCTGCAGGTCTTTCTTGAATGCCGGGATATCGTGAACATCCACTTTTATTCCCCGGTTTGCGCCAATAATATCAACACATTCCTTAATATGCCCGATACCTCTCTGGCTGAGGATATCCAGTTTTTCAAAACCAATATCTTCGGCAACATACATATCCCACTGGGTGGTCAGGAAACCTTTGGGAGGCATGTCAAGTGCCGTATAATAACATACCGGTTTCTCGGAGATCAGCACCCCCCCTGCGTGAATGCTTCTCAGGTTGGGGAAATCCATGATCTGCCTGCCGATGACAAGGATCGTGTCGGTGATGTGGTCCCTGTTCTGCATATCACCAGGATATTCCACCAGGCGGTCTATTTCCTGTTTCGGCAGTCCGTGAACTTTACCTAACTCGCGCAGGATCGACCTGTCGCGAAATGTGGAGATAGTGCCAAGCAGTGCGGTGTGCTTTTCCCCGTACCTTTTGAAAATATAATCCAGCACTTCATCTCTTTCTTTCCAGGAATAATCTATGTCGAAGTCAGGCGGGCTTGTCCGTTTGGGATTGATGAAACGCTCAAAATACAGGTCCAGCTCAATAGGGTCCACATCCGTTATTTTCAGGCAATAGGCAACCACGGAGTTGGCCCCGCTTCCCCGGCCCACATGGTAGAATCCGCGTGACATGGAATACCTGATGATGTCCCAGGTGATAAGGAAATAAGACGAAAACCCCAATTTATCGATTATTGCCAGCTCATGATCAACCCGTCCTGCCGCTTCAGGATTATCCTTACCGTAGCGGTAGATCAGCCCGTCACGGGCCAGTTTTTCCAGCAACATCCTGTCATCGCGGCCGCTGCCAGTGAATGTCTGCCTGTTCTTGATGCTGCTGTAATCAAAATCAATACTGCATTCCTCACAGATCCTTCCGGTGTTGCGTATTATTTCGGGATACGCTTCAAATGGCTCCACCAGCGTATCAATGGGCTGCATGACCTCATCCCTTGCGGCAAGATGCGCTTCAGTCAGCTGACTGAGAAGGATATTATTGTCAATCGCCCTTAAGTGTTTATGGATCACATAATCTTCCTGTTTCCGAAAACTGACAGGCTGAAGAATAACCAGCTTATCCGGGCGGTGTCTGAACTCAGACGATATAAGTTTCCTGAGCTGAGAAGCCCTGACACCGATATACTCATTGTCAAGCAGTTGCGAAAGTTTTTTTTCGCCGAAAGGATAGACCACATATGCATTGCTGAACGGGGGCGGGGAGGGGTGCGGAGCATGTTTGTTTTTGTTGCATTCTGTCAGGTATTCGTTCAGTTCAAGAAAACCATCATTGTTTTTTGCCAGGCCGGTGAACAGGTACCTGTTTTCATCCCTGAACTCAATGCCGGCTACCGGATTAATCCCGGCTTTCCTGCACATTTTGACAAAATCCATGATCCCCGTGGAGTTGTTGATATCGGTCAGGGCCATGGAACGTACCCCGTTCTTCACAGCCGCTTCGATGATCTGTTCAACGGACATCGTCCCGTAACGGAGACTGTAATATGAATGAACATTCAGGTACATATATATAGTTATACAATAGCGTAGATTACCCGTTTCCGTTCCCGTAACTTTCCCTGCCTGTCTCTTTTTTCCCTGATCGGAGACAGACATCCTGATTGATGACTGCTGACACTGAAACGGTGCCTCCTGCCGTTAACAGAGCCTTCCTGTCAGGTATTCAGGCCTGCTGATCCTCCAGAGCCTTTTCGCGGCACTGCTTTCCTGTTCTGATTGTTCTTCCTCAATATCCAGACTTTCCTGCCTGGCTTGTTCGGCAGCATCCGCCGGGTGACTGTTCATTCCCACTGCCCTGATAATGGATTGCCTCCCATACTGTCTCCTGATCTTATCCATGGTCAGGTACAGGTTTACCATTTCAGGCGTGTCTTCAAACATGTCAAGCTGATGCACACCGCTGACCAGGTGACTGAACCTTACACCTATCAGCCGGATAAGCATTCTCCGCTGATAGAGTCTGTTGAACAGATCCTTTGCTGTTTCGATCAGGATATGATCAAAACAGGTATAGGGAATCTGTTTCTGCAGGGTATAGGTATCAAAGTTTGAATACCTTATCTTCACGGTAACACACGAGGTGAGCTTCTGTTTTTTCCTGAGCTCATAGGCTATCTTCTCTACCATAGTTACCAGCATTTCCCTCAGGTACACCATATCGATGGTATCTTTATCAAATGTCCTCTCCGTGCTGATGGATTTTCTCTCGGAATACTGCCTCACCGGTGTCGAATCGATGCCATTCGCCTTTTTCCAGATGTCTATCCCGTTCTTGCCCAGCACTTTTTCCATCATTTCTCCCGGGACCATTCGAAGTGTCTCTATCGTTACAATGCCCATGGAACGCAGCAAATGATAGGTCTTACTGCCAATCATCGGTATTTTTCTGATGGATAACGGGGAGAGAAAAGGGATCACCATGTTTTTCGGCACCTGCAGCTCCCCGTTAGGTTTGGCTTCACCGGTGGCTATCTTCGATACGGTCTTATTTACCGACAGGCCGAATGAAATTGGCAAACCGGTCTGCCTGATAATAAGCCTGCGCAATTCCTGTGTCCATTTCATACAGCCAAAAAACCTGTCCATCCCGGTAATGTCAATGTAATGCTCATCAATAGACGCTTTCTCATACAGGGGCGCTTCCCCGTCAATGATGTCAGTGACTGTCCTGGAATACCTGCTGTATAATTCCATATCACCCCGGATGATGATGGCATCGTTGCAGAGGTTCCTGGCCAGTTTCATAGGCATGGCCGAATGTACCCCGTATTGCCTTGCCTCATAGCTGCAGCTGGCCACCACCCCCCTGTCTGAAGGTCCCCCGATAATGACAGGCTTACCCTTCAGACTGCTGTCACGCAACCTTTCCACCGATACAAAAAAAGTGTCCAGATCCAGGTGGACAATATTCCTGTCCATGACTTCCATAGAGAATTATTGTAACGTGTTTTGCTGTTGAATTCCCGGGTGGGCAACCTGATACCTTCTCATCCCGGGTGTCCATACACTATCTGCATCATATTTTCAATAGCATCACATATTTTTTACTTTTTTTTGTTATCAAAAGAAAATAATGTATATTTGATTAGTTTTTAATCAAATTTTACGATTAAAATATAATCATTTTTAATAAAAAATCAAATAATAGCGACATGTTTTTTGGATCAAATATCAAATTTCTTCGTAACCGGCGTAAAAGGACACAGGATGAAGTTTCTTTCGCCGTAAAAATGAAGCGTGCCACCCTGAGTGGCTATGAGAATGGTGTTGCTGAACCGAATCTGCAGGCATTGGCTACCCTGTCGAAATATTTCGGTATATCGGTTGATACACTCATTAAAACGGATCTTTCCGTTTTGTCTGAAAGACAGTTATCAGAGCTTGAACGCGGGAAAGATATTTTTGTCAAAGGAAGCAACCTGCGTATACTGGCCACAACGGTGGATCAGGATAACGATGAGAATATTGAGCTTGTTAATGAAAAAGCGAAGGCCGGATATATGAATGGTTATGCCGATCCTGAGTATATCAGTGAACTTCCGTGTTTCCAGTTGCCCTTTCTGTCAAGGAACAAGAAATACAGGACATTCCAGCTATCAGGAGATTCTATGCTGCCCATACCTGATAAGGCATGGGTTACAGGAGAATACCTGAGTGACTGGAGCCAGATGTTGTCAGGAGGAGCATATATCGTACTGACCCTGGATGAGGGCATTGTATTTAAAATTGTTGAGAACAGGATCAGGAAGGATCATAAAATCATCCTATATTCCCTCAACCCGCTGTACGAGCCATTTGAAGTACATGTAAATGAGATCAGGGAAGTATGGAAATTTATTAATTATATCAGCGCGGAAATACCTGATCCTGTCCTCCCTAGGGAAGACCTCCTGTTTACTGTAGCGAAGCTTAAGAAAGATGTGAACATCATCAAACGCCAGATAAAGTCAAAATAAACAGTAATAAAGAAGCATTGCAGCAGATTCCTAGTTCCCCGCCTGTCCCATTCGGGCAGGAAAGTTCCAGGTTATAAGTTTAGGAGTTTAGGGATTTAGGTGTTTAGACTTTCAGGTCAGGAAGAATAGTTCCTGGTTCCTGGTGCAAAGTTCCAGGAAGTTTTTCCTTCTTCCTTCAGCCTAACATCTCAAGATAAAAGATTAAAGGATAAAGATAAAAGTGTTTTAGTTTCTCACTAAATACTTGTTAATCTTCTATTTAATTGTGAAATTATTTATGTCCTTACTTTATCTTATTACTTTGTCTTTTATCTTTTATTCTTCAATCCCTTCTTTCGATTCACGATTCACGTTCTTCCACGTGTTCACACGTTAGGAAACGCGAGCCATCTGGGGAACCAAGAACTTCTTTATTCTTTTTCTTCCCTCATGGAACCAGGAACCAGGAACTTGGAACTTCTTCTTCCCTTCAACCTAAAAGCCTTGCAACCTTCTTCCTACTCACTACTCACTACTCACTTTCTTTCACGTTATGTCATATCAAAACATGAAAAATAAGCCGGTGAATTATAGAAAATCTTTTTCTCTTCCTCAGTATATCCGATGAATTTGATCTTTGTATCAGCCGGAACCCTGCTGATAAACCTGGTGAGATTGCCGTAATTGCCAAGCGTTTCCAGCATATGAAATACAGGGCTGCCGGTATCCAGCCATGTCAGGGCGAAATGTGCATTATGTATAGCCATTGCTGTCTCGATAAGTGGTATGATGCGATCCTCATAACCTTCCTTATAAAAAAATCCTTCAACACCAATAAATCGAAACGCTTCAGGATTATAGAACGAGGAAATACCCGGAACAACAGGCAGGATATTTAGCAATAACCACCCGTTAAGTCCCGGCATTTCAACAATCCTCCAGGTTTCAGGATTGGCCTGAAGGCCCGCGATTATCTCCCTGCCATCCCTGTAAACGAAATAATTATTGTTATAAAAAATATTATCCGTTGTGAACAGGGTGTGGTCTTTGTAAAAGGATCTTAGTACTTCCAGAATGGCAGGCTTTTCAATTTCATTAATCCTCGTTATATTATCATGCATTTTCAATCTTGTCCTGCTGTACGACACAGAACAGAATTCTCTCGCTGATTCAAAGCCCACTATACCTGTAAATTGTTGTGAACGAATATTATCTTTCTCCACCGTAGCATATATTAATGTCCCCGGTACCGGTGACGTTTCGCCCAGAAACAGATTTGGATTATCAAAATATCCTGCAGGCAGGGATTTGAATATATTATCCATATGCGAGCTCTGCCTTTTTTTTCGGGGAGCATCTTTTTGTTTTTTAGCTCGCAGGGGTGCTTTAATGGAGAAATATCTTATATACCAGGAGTTATATGCTTTTCCCTGGTTCAGAGTCAATCTTCTTACGAATCCGATTGTGCCAAGCAAATTATCACCCTTCCGCAGGGTGATGTAATAGCATTCTTTTATAAAAGACAGTTTTTCCGTTATCCCTGAAAACTGGTACCTGATCCTTCCAGGGGTTCCTAAGACAGTGTTGTTGAGATGATTAAGAATATCCGGACTGGCACTGTTTTCCATTGCCACTTCAAAAAAACCTTCTTTAAGGACTTTTTTCACCTGAAAGGATTTTAAATAAACAACAGCTTAATCTTTACGGGGCTAAAATAAAATTTTACTTTTTATTTCTGATATAATAAGGTCAGCTCAGCTCAGCAAGCTTAATTGCATTAATCTGAACCGGATGAATGGATTATAATCGTTTTTACAAAGCTGCTGAATATTATGAATGACCACTGGGACAAAATTATCTTGTCAGATCATAATCGATTTGATGTTCCCGCCAGTCAATATATTATAAATAATGTTGCTGTAATCGTTATCTCTATCCGATTTTTGCTTAAGATAGTTTATATATTTGTGAATCTTTTATGAATGATTAGCTATGTACAGAATAAATTGTTTCAAACGCAGCGGATCCCGGATATTATTTTTGATTTTCTCATTTGTATCCGTATTGTCTGTGAATACATTATTTTCACAAAACAACACGATCCCTGAATCTGACACGACAGGTGACTGGCCTAAGGCATGCAAACTGGTATATATCCGTTCTTCTTTTGATGGTAAATTACAACCGGCTTATTTTTACAGGGTCCCCTCCAATGAACCCCGCCCCCTGGTTGTCAGCCTTCACTCCTGGAGTGCTGGTTATGAACAGCGCGACACCCTGTCGTGGATGTGCATTGCAGAAAACTTTAATTACATCCATCCTGATTTCCGTGGCCGGAATGATAACCCCGATGCATGTGGGAGTCCAATGGCCATAAGGGACATTGATGATGCTATTTCCTGGGCGCTGGCAAATGCACCTGTATCACAAAAGGAGGTGCATGTGATAGGTGCCAGCGGAGGAGGTTACGCCACCCTGCTGAGTTATATGACATCCAAGCATGATATCAGGTCATTCTCTGCCTGGGTGCCTATCTCTGACCTGGAAGCGTGGTTTTACGAGTCCTTAAGCAGGGAGCCCAGGTACGCCCTGGAAATTGCAAAAGTGACCACCGGTAATGAAACTGCTCCCGGAAACTTATATTTTGATAAGGATGAAGCCAGATTACGATCTCCTATTTACATGAATACCCCTGTATCAAAAAGACTCAACAGCAAGCTTATCATTTTTGCAGGGGTACATGACGGTTATACAGGTTCAATACCCATTACACAATCCCTGCTGTTTTATAATAAGGTGGTGAGGGATTTTGACAGTGATACCAGCCAGTACCTCGTACCTGATAAAGATATTATTACTCTGCTGTCGTACAGGATGATGCCGGCAGATATTTACCCGAAACTGGGCGACCGGGAGATCCTGTACTGGAAGTTTTATCTGAATAATGTTTTTATCATAATCTTTGACGGATCACATGAGATGCTGCCTGGTGTAGCTCTTAATCCCGTCAGATTCCCGGGTACTGAAACCAATAATAAATAGGCAGCCAGGGATATTAAATTCCAGGAAACATCATATGGCGGAAAACAAAAAGGTAATTATAATAGGTGCCGGGATAGGAGGGATAGTTACGGGGATTAATCTTGCCAGGAAAGGTTTCAACGTTACTGTCTATGAGAAAAATGAAACTTTGGGAGGCAGATGCGGGCAAATCAACAGGGATGGACACCGGTTTGATTTAGGAGCAACCTTCCTGATGATGCCTGAAATTTACGAAAGTACCTATGCTTCCTTCGGTAAAGATATTCACAATGAGTTGGATCTTATCCTGTCGGATCCGGCTTATAAGGTAAGGTTCAATAGCGGCAGGGAGATTTTGTTCACATATAACCTGGCATCTCTTCAAAAACAATTTGACCAGATTGAACCAGGCAGTTTCCGGACATTCCTGAAATTATTACCTGTTGGGCATAAAGCTTATCATGACTCTGTCCGGCATGTTATTGACCATAACTTTGACAGTTTCCTTGATCCCGGGATTTTCAAACAACTATATATACTGACCAGGTATAAGGCATTATCAAATCATTACAAATTTATAGGCAGGCATTTTAAAACGGAAGAATTACGAAGCCTGTTTACTTTTCAGAACCTTTACCTTGGCCAGAATCCGTTGAATTCCCCCGGAATCTTCTTCTTTATACCGTTTATGGAACTAACAAGCGGTGTTATGTTTCCCAGGGGTGGTATGCACCAGGTCATCAAAAACCTGGTTACTATAGCTCAGGAACATAATGTGGTGTTATGTCCCAGCTCACCGGTTAAAAAGATAAAAACCGGGACCGGCAGGGTTGACGGGGTGGTTATGGAGGATGATACCTTTCACCGGGCAGACATTATTGTTGCCAATGCCGATTTACCATACGTTTACAATAGTTTATTGCCGGAGAGTAAAACTTCCCGGCGCCTTGACAGGATGAACTATACCTGTTCAGCTATGGTTTTCCACTGGGGAGTTGACAGGATTTATCCCAGCCTGGAACAGCATAATGTTTTTGTTTCCGGCAATCCATCAGAAAGTTTTGATACTATCTTCAGGGATAAATCCATTCCCGGTGACCCGACAATTTATATCCATTCACCGGTCAGATCAGATAGTTCAGCCGCTCCCCCGGGACAGGATTCAATAACAGCCATCGTACATACAGGACATGTTGATGAGGGAATAAAACAGGACTGGGAAGCGATGAAGGAATATGCACGTCATGCCATACTGGACAGACTCGCCCGGGAAGGCATGAATGATCTGGTGCAACATATTAAATTTGAAATCTGCCATACCCCTGAGAATTTCCGCGCTTTCTTTAACCTGAGTCACGGTTCGGTTTTCGGGAGCCTTGGTCATGATATTACCCAGATGGCATATTTTCGTCCGCGCAATCGTCACAGGCTTTTCAGGAATCTGTATTTTGCAGGTGGAAGTACACAACCTGGAAGTGGCATACCTCTTGTATTGATTTCATCAAAACTGGTAACAGAACAGATACTTAAGCACGCATAACCTTAGATGAATGATTCGAAAAAGATAGAAACACAGATGCTTGACATTGTCGGGAGAATTGATTTTAAAAATATCAGTAAACATCCGAATATACTCATTGCAGCCAATTTCTGGAAAAATGACCGGTATATGGCTGCACAGGTATGCTACAGGTTCATGCGGAGAATAGATGACATGATTGATGACCGCAGGGCAGGTGCTGACACGCTTAGCTGCATGGAAAAGGAGCTTTACATCGATAGTGTACAAAAATGGATCGGCTGCCTTTCCCTTCACGACAGCAAAGATCCGCTGATCAGGGAATTAACCGCTACTATCGACACATTTAAAATCCCGTTGCACCTGTTTCATAATTTTGCACGGTCGATGATTCATGATATCAACCATGAAGGATTTAATACTTTTTCTGAGTTTCTCGATTACAGTGAGGGTGCGTCAGTAGCCCCTGCTTCTGTCTTTGTCCATTTATGCTGCCTCAGCAAGCTTGATGGTGCCTTTGTACCTCCTGCATTCGACATAATTGAGATGGCACGGCCATGCGCTATCTTCAGCTACCTTGTGCATATTATCAGGGATTTTCAGGTTGATCAGCTGAATAACCTGAATTATTTTCCCCTGGATATTCTGGTGAAAAACGTTCTGCATCCATCAGATCTGAAAAACATTTCCCATGGCTCACCCGTCCCCGATTCCTTTCGCCAGGTGATCAGGGAATATTACCGTCATGCAGAGGATTACAGGCAGAAAACCCTTAAACAGCTGGACAAATTATCCACAATGGTTGAGGCCAGATACCTTCTCAGCCTGCATGTCATATACAACTTATACCTGCAGGTTTTTGAAAGGATCAATCCCGACAGAGGAACATTTACAGCAACAGAGCTCAATCCTGAACCTGATGAGATACGGGAAAGGGTCTATGAAGTGCTGCAGGAAAACAGTCATTTATTCAGGAAAATTTAAATAACTTTTTTCAATTGGTATTGAAGTTCTTGAAGCACGGATATCAAACCTGTCGTATGCACCTGAAATAGCAGCCATCATGTTACAGAGGCAGCAGGCACAGGCTATTATCGCCGCACGTAAAAAAATTGTCGAGGGAGCGGTCAGTATGGTTCAGATGGCCATCCAGCAACTGTCTGAAAGGAAAGTTGTTGAAATGACAGATGAGAAAAAATCATCACTGGCCAGCAACCTGATGGTCGTACTTTGCTCTGAACATTCCACGAATCCGGTAATTAATACCGGAGCACCAGGCAAATAGAATATGCTCACAGGTGCTGTCTCAAAATAATTTTTTTTGAGATGGCCTCGAATAATATTACGGTTTCAGCTCTCTGGGCTTTTTACCGGCCCTCCAGTGATCCTCGATTTTTTCAAGTGTTATGCCTTTCGTCTCCGGCAGGTAATGGTTACCCCATATCACTCCAAGGATGCCAAGTGCTGCGTAAAGCCAGAAAGCACCTGCGGGTGTGATGGCATTCATAAGCTTCAGGAAGGTAAACGCTACTATACCGTTAAACAGCCAGTTTGACAGTGATCCCATACTCATGCCCACCCCCCGTACCTTCAATGGGAAAACTTCTGCAATGAACAGCCACCCGAGTGGTCCGAGACTTACTGCAAAAAACATCAGGTAAAGGAACATGCTGGCAACAGTGAATACCGGCAGCGAATCACCCAGAGCTTTTTCAAAAAAGAATGACAATCCCAGTACAAATAAGGCTACCACCATGCCTATGAGACCTATGAAATATAACGGGCGACGTCCGAGTTTATCAAGCAGCATTATTGATACCACTGTGAACACGACATTAACGGTACCAAGGAGGATAGACGGCAGTATTGCGAGTGTATTGCTCTGAATACCAGCCATCTTGAATATCTTGGGCGAATAATATATGATTGTATTGATACCTGTAAACTGCTGTACAAACATGATCCCGACTGCAATGATCAGTGCATTCCTTAACCAGGGCTTGAAAATCTCACTGAAGCTTGCCGATTCGGACTCCTGGGCAATATCAGCTTTTATCTTCTGAACGGCTTCTTCCACAAGCTCAGGTTCTTCAACCTTGCTCAGAACTTTTCTCCCCTGTTCGTCACGGCCTTTACCGATCAGCCAGCGTGGTGTTTCAGGAAGGAAAAACATACCTGTGAACAGGATCAGCGCAGGAAAGAATCCTACATAAAACATCCAGCGCCATGAGAAAGGATTAGCATCACTGGCTATCAGGTAGTCACTGATATAGGAGACCAGGATGCCGATGGTGATCATCAGCTGGTTCATGGAAACCAGGGCACCCCTTCTCCGTGTGGGTGATATCTCAGAGATATACAGCGGGACTGAGAACGAGGCAATTCCTATTGCAACTCCGACCACAATACGTCCTGTCACCAGAAGAGGGAGGCTAGGTGCCGCACCTGTTCCAACAGCACCTATAGCAAATATGACTGCAGTGACAATAATGACTTTCTTCCTGCCTATAATATCCGTAATTCTTCCGCTGAATGCAGCGCCAAGAACAGCACCCACCAGCACTGCTGTGGTAATCCATTCGAGCTGGGAATTACTCACCCCCCATCCATTTGCGTCCTGGAGAAAGTTTTGTGCACCGGAAATAACACCGGTATCAAAACCAAACAAAAGACCACCTGTAGCCGCTATCGTGGCAATGACAGCGACAAGTCCCTTGTTTGTACTACTTGTTTTGCTCATAATTAGTTTGTTTAGGATTTGAAAATATTTAAACCGATTCAGCTTTCTAAGATAATACAAGAAATTTAAACAAATACCAACTGTGTATTATTTGTAACAAATCCATCTATGCATCATAATCCTTGATTATTGAAAAAATATTTAAATTCACTAAATGATTTTTTAAACAAAAATACTTTTAATATGATCTCCAGACAGGTGTCCATCAATAGATTGCAGTCACTCATCACTGCATTATTATTATTATTATTATCAGCAGGTATGCATGCACAGATCAAACAACCGGCAGATTTTTTCGGATTTCAGCCTGGTTCTGATCGTAATCTTTTCCTTTATGAAGAACTCATTAAATATTTTGATGTACTTGACCAGGCTTCAGACAGGGTTAAACTGATACAGATAGGGCAGTCGCCCCAGGGAAGACCCATGTATCTTGCTTTTATATCATCTGAAGAAAACATAAGCCGCCTGGATATACTTAAAGGGTATAACCGGAAGCTGGCGCTTAATGATCAGTTATCTGAGCAGGAAGAAGAGCAATTGATAAGCGATGCAAAAGTATTTGTTCTTGCAACCCTGTCAATGCATTCCGTTGAAGTTGGCCCATCACAGGCCTCTCCCCTGATAGCTTATGACCTGGCAACAACAAATGATCCTGAGAAAATCAATATACTTAATAACATTGTTTTCATGCTTAATCCCTGCCATAATCCCGATGGAATGGATATGGTGGTAAATCATTACCGGAAATATAAGGGAACAAAATATGAGGGCAGCTCCATGCCTGCTGTTTATCATAAATATGTTGGCCATGATAACAACAGGGATTTTGTGACCTTGAGCCAGGAAGATACAAAAGCCATATCAAGGATTTACAGTCTGGACTGGTATCCCCAGGTGATGGTGGAGAAGCACCAGATGGGTGCAACCGGCGTGAGATATTTTGTCCCTCCCGTCCATGATCCTATTGCAGAAAACGTTGATGCCGAAGTATGGAACTGGACCGGCGTCTTCGGATCAAACATGATGCGTGATATGACAAAAGAGGGGCTGGCAGGTGTCACTCAGCATAATATGTTTGATGATTATTGGCCAGGATCAACAGAGACCTGCATCTGGAAGAATGTTATCGGTATGTTGACCGAAGGTGCCAGTGCAAAGGTGGCAACACCTGTCTATGTCGAACCCAATGAGCTGGAGGTAGACGGGAAAGGATTGTCAGATTATAAGAAAAGTATCAATATGCCCCTGCCCTGGGAAGGGGGATGGTGGCATCTGAGTGATATTGTCAGGTATGAGATGGTGTCGATGATGTCCATCCTGAAAACCGCTTCAATGCACCGTGAAGAAATACTGAAATTCAAGCACCGGCTGACAGCCAGCGAAGTCAATAAGGGAAGAACAGAGGCTCCGTTCTACTACCTGTTCCCCCGGAAACAGCATGATTACAGTGAGCTGGTTTGCATGGTAAACCTGCTGAAGGAACATGGAGTTAAAGTATTCAGCCTGACAAGGGACGTGGTTTCAGGTAATTCGGTTTACGAGGCAGGATCGGTGGTCGTTCCCCTGGCACAACCATTCAGATCCTTTATCAAAGAAGTACTTGAGAAACAGGAATATCCTGTCAGGCACTATACCCCCGGCGGAGAAATTATCAAACCATATGATATAGCCAGCTGGTCACTGCCTCTTCATTTCGGGGTAGCTTCTGTCGAGCTGGATACCAGAATCCCTGATCTTGAAAATAATCTCCAGGAAATAACCGGTAATTTTTCTCTGAATGAATATAACAAGGCGGATGTTCCTGTTGCAGTTTTCCCTGTCTCCAATAATGAAAGCTACAAGGCAGCATTTATGGCAGCAGAAAAAGGATTAAATATAAGCAGAACCACTGCAGTCGATGAGATCAATGGTATCAGCATACCCAAAGGTAGTTTTATCATCCGGGATGACAGAAAAAATCCGGGGATACTTAATGAAATCATCAGCCAGTTATCCGTTGCACCGGTGACCGTTCCTGACGGGACCGTTCTGGCTTCCGGCCTGCTCAGCATCCCAAGGATAGCACTGATCGAAACAAATTTCCAGGATACAGACGCCGGCTGGTGCCGGTATGTTCTGGATAGTTACCACATCTCCTATAAAATTGTCAAACCAGGTGACTTTGCCGGTCTTTCCTTTTCAGACCAGTTCGATGTAGTAATATTCCCTAATGCATCGAAATCGATCCTTATGGATGGGAAGTACAGCAGGGGCGGTGAGTATCGCATAACCAATATTCCCCCTGAATATACTGCCGGGATGGGTAAGGAAGGTTTGAATAAACTGTTGAATTTTATAGAGCAGGGAGGGATCATTATATCCTGGGAGCGGTCAGCAGAGCTCTTTGAAGGCCCGCTGCAGATTGAAAATGGAAATGTGAAGGAGGATTTTCAGTTGCCATTCAGTGATATTTCATCACAACTGACCAAGGAAGGCCTTTATTGCCCTGGTTCGTTGATAAAGCTTGAGTTATTAGCTGATCACCCTGTCACCCTAGGTATGGATAAAAATGCAGGTGTCTTCTACAGGGGAGAAAAGGTGTTTTCAACATCGGTTCCTTTCTTTGATATGGACAGGCGGGTCATTGGAACGACACCTCAGAAAGAGATCCTTTTAAGCGGGTATATGGAGAAAGAGGAACTGATGGGTGACAGATCCATGCTTATCTGGATAAAAAAAGGACAGGGACAGTTGATCCTGTTCGGCTTCAATCCGGTCTTTCGTGCATCCACTCATGGCGCATATAAATTATTATTTAATTCATTACTTTTGCCAAAAACACCAAAGCAATGACAGAAGAGAAAATCCTACATACACGCTCCAATAACCTTGTATACCTTTCTGTTGTCCTGGTAATCCTGATCCTGATTATCCTGCTGGTCAGCAGGCAGGCAATTAATAAGATGATCAAGTCAACCACTGAAACAGAAAAGGTTTTACTCTGGAACCAGGAAAACCTGGATAACTGGATATTCTTCCTTAAAGAATCAACCGCCGACCCCTTTGGTGTTTTTACTGTGAAAGACAGCCTGATACATATCCTGGGTACTCCTTTCGGGTATATGAGAACAAAGGATGTCTACAGAGATTATAAACTTCATGTTGAATGGAGATGGCCGGCAGAACCCGGTAACAGTGGTGTGTTCCTGAATATGCAGGAACCCGATACTATCTGGCCGGGACTTATCGAATGTCAGCTGATGGCTGGAAATGCCGGTGATCTTGTTTTTCTGGGAGGTACAGATGCCCGTGAGCGGGTAGATAAAACGGACAAGGTTATTAAGAAAACCGGAGATACAAGTGAAAATAAGGCTGGTGAATGGAATGAGTATGACATCATAAACCGGAATGATTCTATCATAGTCTATGTCAATGGGATACTGAAGAATACTGTGACATCACCATCCGTCACTGAAGGACATATAGGCTTGCAAAGTGAAGGTGCTCCGATTGAGTTCAGAAACGTTTACCTTATTCAGACCAAAAGATAATTTCCCCGCAATGCTGTTCAGGAAAGAATATATTGCCATGTATACCAGGGATGGCCGTGGCCTTTATTCATGCCTTATCTGCTGACCTTTTCACATCCTACCCGATTATTATTACGAACAGTTATCCTTCTGACAGATGGCATAACTGACAGTGATACTGTAATTAAAACAGTCTGATAATTCCCGGATTCAACCATTAGACCTGTAAATAATATTAAATCAATAAAATCAGCTTTTCAAAGTGCCTGATCCTCTTATAATTAGTTACCTTGTTGGGGTAACAAACAATGACCCGGTGCCAAGCCATGGAAGCCTGTATTTTTGATATAAAAAGATTCGCTGTACACGATGGTCCCGGCATTCGGGTCACAGTCTTTTTTAAAGGCTGTCCCCTGCATTGCAAATGGTGCCATAATCCGGAAGGTCTGGATACAGGCATTGAATCGTACAGTGAACAAATCGAATTTGATGGCATCAGTCTGCAACGGGAATTACTTGTAGGGAGAATGATAGTTATCGATGATCTGCTGGCTGAAATTGAGAAAGACAGGATCTTCATGGAGGAATCGGGAGGAGGGGTGACATTATCGGGTGGCGAGCCTCTCATGCAGCACGAATTTGTCGGGCATTTACTAGGGAAACTGAAAAACCTGGGAATTCATAGCTGTATCGATACCTGCGGGTATATTCCGGAAAACATTATGTTATCAGTGGCCAAAAAGACCGACCTCTTCCTCTATGACCTGAAAATAATGGATGATGACCTGCACAGGTATTATACAGGCGTCTCCAATGAATTGGTACTTGGAAACCTTAAGATCCTGAACGATCAGGCTGCTGAGGTGATTATCCGTTTCCCCCTGATTCCGGGGATCAATGATCATCCCGGACATATTAACAAGGTCATCCGCTTCCTGCAACAGTTTGACCGCATCAGGAAGGTTGATATTTTACCTTTTCATAACTTTGCACGCAGCAAGTACAGAAGGTTCTGCAAACCCTGCTATTCAGATGGAATACGCGTTCCTTCTGATGAAGAAATTGATGCTGTCAGGTCAGTCTTTTATGAGGCAGGTTTTAATAAAAATGGCCATATAAAAAATGAATGACAGGATCAAAAGATTAAGGGATGCCAGTATGCAGGCTGCACCATATCTCTCAGGTGAAAGAGCCAGGCTTGTGACGGAATTTTACATGTCTGATGCCTCACAGAACCTTTCTGTGCCTGTCAGACGCGCCAGATGCTTCCATCATCTGCTTCTTAATAAGGAGATCTGCATCAATAAGGATGAGCTGATCGTTGGCGAGAGAGGCCCCGCACCAAAAGCAACACCCACCTATCCGGAAATATGTGTCCATTCCCTGAAGGATTTGGAAGTGCTTGATAGCAGGCCAAAAGTATCCTACAAAGTGGATGAACCGGTAAGGGCATTGTACAGGGAAGAAATCGAGCCATACTGGAGAGGGAAGAGCAGCCGTGATATAATCATGCAAAAGCTTCCACCAACCTGGAAAATTGCCTATGAAGCCGGTATTTTTACCGAGTTCCAGGAACAGCGTGCTCCCGGTCACACCGTCTGTGGAGGAAGGATATACTCGGAGGGTTTGCTGGAAATGAAAAAAAGGATCAGGCATGGTATCGACAGGCCGGACAACGGCCATGACCCTGCTGCAGGAAGAAAAAAAGAGGAACTGACTGCAATGTCCATTGCGGCAGATGCCCTGATTATGTACGCTGAACGACATGCCGCAGCACTCGAAAGATTTGCAGCGGCGGAGACCGAGCCCGGGAGAAAGCAGGAATTATCCGATATGGTCGCTATCTGCAGGAAGGTGCCGGCATTTAAACCAGATACATTCCATGAAGCACTTCAATATTACTGGTTTGTTCATCTCGGGGTAATTACCGAGCTGAATCCATGGGATTCGTTTAACCCGGGCAGGCTTGACCAGCATCTTTATCCTTTTTATATAAAAGGTATCCATGATGGAAGCCTTACAAAGGAAAGAGCCGTGGAATTGCTGCAGGCGTTCTGGATTAAGTTTCATAATCATCCGGCACCTCCGAAAATAGGCGTGACAGCTGAAGAAAGCAATACCTATACTGACTTCACGCTGATAAACCTGGGAGGAATTAATGAACAGGGTGAGGACGCTGTCAATGAGCTGACGTATATCATCCTTGATGTTATCAGGGAGATGAGGATCATTCAGCCTGGTTCAATGGTGCAGATAAGCAGGAAAAATCCCGACACATACATCCACAAGGCAATAGAAATAGTAGCAACAGGATTTGGTCAGCCATCTTTTTTCAATACGGAAGCCCTGATGAAGGAAATGAAAAGGCAGGGAAAAGCCCTTCCTGATGCAAGAAGGGGAGGGGCAAGCGGTTGCGTCGAAACCGGAGCGTTCGGTACTGAGTGTTATGTACTTACCGGTTATTTCAACCTGCCAAAAATTCTTGAGATAACGCTTAATAACGGCATTAATCCGGTAAGTGGTCTGAGGACAGGGATCGAAACCGGATCGCCGGAAGATTTCGAAAATTTCGATCAGCTGCTGGACGCATTCAGAAAACAACTGAATTATTTTGTTAATGTTAAAATAAATGGTAACAGCATCATCGACCTGGTATTTGCGCAGGAATTGCCCGTTCCGTTCCTTTCGCTGCTAATAGATGACTGTATCTCCAAAGGGATGGATTATATTGAAGGAGGAGCCCGGTATAATACAAGCTACATCCAGGGAGTGGGTATCGCCAGCCTTACGGATTCATTAGCAGCCCTTAAATACCATATCTTCGACAGGAAGACTGTAACGATGAAAGAAATGACAGGGATGCTTAATAACAATTATAAAGGCTACGAATCTTTCAGGTATTCCCTGTTGAATGATACGCCAAAGTATGGTAATGACGATCTCTATGCCGATAACATACTGAAAACAGTTTTTGAATATTATTTCCAGGCTGTCGATGGCAGATCAACACATAGAAACGGTACATACCACATCAATCTTCTCCCAACTACCTGCCATATCTATTTTGGGAAAGTCACAGGTGCCCTTCCTGATGGCAGAAAATCAGGAGAACCTCTGTCGGAAGGTATTTCTCCCGTTCAGGGTGCTGACAGGAATGGTCCCACCTCGGTTTTTAAATCGGCAGCAAGAATAGACCATCTGAGAACCGGGGGTACGCTTCTTAACCAGAAATTTTCACCGTCTTTCTTCAAAAACAGGGAAGGAATAGAAAAACTAACAAGCCTGGTAAGAGCCTATTTCAGGATGAATGGTCACCATGTACAGTTTAACGTTGTCACTGCTGAAACTTTAAGGCAGGCACAGAAAGAGCCATATAAATACAGGGATCTGATCGTACGCGTTGCCGGATACAGCGATTATTTTAATGACCTGGGACGTGACCTGCAGGATGAGATCATAAGGCGTACCGAACATGAAGCATACCGGTAAAACGGTACTGCTTATTTTTTCTCATTGATCTCCAGCTTTTCAATTTCCCTGATCATCTCATCCATCCTTTTCTTTTCATTCTCAATATTATCTTTCTCCCTGCTGATGTTCGCTAATTCTTCCTGTACGCTATGCTGTATTTTCTGTACGTCAATCTGCTCTATTTGCCGGAGCGCTTCCTGTATTTCCTGTTCTATCTTCTCCTGATCTATATTTTCAACAGATTGACGGGCTTCTTCAATTGCCTTGTTTATTTTCTCCTGATCGATATATTCAATATCCTTAATGGCATTCCGTATTTCTTCGCGCATTTCCTCCAGGTCAATTTTCCCCAGCTTACTTTTTGCTTCTTCCATTGCCGTTTCCACCTCCTGCATGATCTTTTCCCTGTCAATCTGAATATCCTTCATTGCCAGTTCCATCTCATACCTGAGCGAATCCATATTAACAGCTATATCCGGTACCCTGACCTGGATATTCTGTAACTCCTGTCTCATATGCTCCATCTCTGCACTGATCTTACCCTGCAGGTGTTCGCACTCAGCCTGCAATTCATATTGAATTGTATTCATATCTATCCCTTCAAGTTCTTTCCGTGAATCCCGGAGTTCGGTCTCCATCTCATTCAATTCCTTAAAGGTCTGGCCGATCAGTTCCTGGTATTCATCCAGTTTTTCCTCAGGTATATTTTCCCCGTTAATACTCAGTTCCTGAACGACACCATCCTTTATTGTCATATCAATATTCTCGGTCTTACCGTCACTATGTTCGATAGTCTTTGTGACCTTATTGTTTTTAACAGTGATAGTGGTATCCTGGGGAATAACGGTATATTGATTTCCAGGAGTGGCCTGATTGGTCAGAGTATAGGTGCCGGATGATATCCGGGGATCAATTAACGTTTTGGCTGACAGGTGATTAAAATTTGTTCCACTGCCAGTACCCAGTATAATCACGACAGCAGCAGTAATGATAAAGACACCTGCGGCAATCTTGTCATAATAGATTTTTTTCATCTTGTTCATTTTTAATATTCGGTTTATTCTGTGATATAAAAGCTTCCCGTTCCGGGCCAAGGCATTTGAAGATACATGAGAGATAAATCCGATGTCTGTAATGGATGCGAGTGCCCTGACATAAATGCAGGGATTGTCACATTCGGAAACAGAAGTATCATCGCAACAGTGTTCACGTTCAATCCTGGCCTGCCTGGAGATAACCCATACAACAGGATGATAAAAGAATAAAATCTCAATAATTGCCTGGACCAGGTTTACCAGGTAGTCCTGCCTGGTAATATGTGCCAGTTCATGGACAATAATGGTTTCCAGCTGGACAACCGGCAGGCCGGATATGACCGATGCAGGTATCAGTATTACGGGCTTAAGCAAACCGATAGCCATCGGTACATCTATGAGGCCGGAAATAAGGAACCTGACAGGTCTTTTTATATTCAGCTTCTTCCTGATGGAATCAAATCTGTACGCCAGTTCTGCCGGGACAGGAAAGACTTTCCTGTTCCTGTACCGTGACACAAGACAGATGCCCCCTGCAGTTTTAATAGTGAACAGAAGAATTCCTGCCAGCCAGATAAAAACCAGCTTATTGAAATACATGGTAATACCGTTCAGCCATTCATTCAGTATGAAGGAAAATGAATTGTTCATCGATTCTGAATAGGCATCAGCGCGCATAGGTGCCGTAGTATAATTAGATACGATACCTGGGCTTGCTTCTGCAAGCTCATTGACTGTAACGGAATGGTGAATGATAACAAATGTCAGTACAGAGGTTGCCAGGATGCTTATCAATGCAAACACCGAAAGAAAATACCTGAGCTTTGCATGGTACACGGAGAGGCTTTTAACCGCAAAAAAATAAAGGACACCAATTACCGATCCCTGCCAGATACTGTGAATTATTGTCCAGCCCAGTGAATAAGCCAGTTTTTCCGGTATAAAAGGGATTAATTGTTCCATTATTGATCCTTTTCCAGTTTATTGATCATCTCCCTGATCGTTTCAAGCTCCTGCCTGCTGGTCTTATAGTTACCCAGCGCCTGCATGATGAGTTTCGATGCCGAACCTGCAAATACAGTGTTTATTATCCTGTCAGTAAGCATGGATTGTGCCGCCTTCTCTGTGATCCTTGCAGAATAAATATGCCTGTTGTTCTTGATTTTCCGCAGAAGGAGCTGTTTTTCAAGCATGATCTGCATGATCTTCAGGGTAGTGGTATATCCGACCGTTCTAGATTCGTTCAACAGGTCATTGATGTACCGGACCGTGCACGGACCATGTTCCCATAATATCCGCAAAATCTCAAGTTCGGCTTCCGTTGGTTTCCTTTTCATACTCATGGTTATCGGGATAGTTCTACGAAATTTGTCGTAGTAAATATATACGAAGATTTTCGTAATAGCAAGATTTATGGTTAAATAGTGTTAAAAACCTGTGCCTCCCGTGTAACTTTCTTAACTTTTACAAGTATTCATAATGAACACTTACTGAAATGCCGGAACCAGATTGCCATGAAGCCATCAGGAGCAGGGTTCGCAAGGACATGCTGGATGAGGCAGGGCTGCTTTACAGGAAATACCATAAGAAGATTCATTCTAAAAAAACTTTCCTTTAGTGTAACGATCGCTGATGTAACTCGTCATATTATCAGTTACGGATGAAACAGGATAGTAATAAAAGTCAGAATATGAGCATTGAACAGCAGATACAGGCTTTCGAGAACAGGATATTCCAGCTTGAACAGATGAAAAGAAGCTATCATCTCCGCACCCCGGGTTGGGGAAACAGCAATGATAGCCTGAATACAAAAGATCAGCACATTGATAAGATAGAAAGGGACCTGGAAGAAAGTTACCGTGAGATAACCATCCTGAAAATAAGGAGAATGATGGGATTTTAAATTTCAATAACTATTTTCCCACCCGAATGATATTGTTCAGCTTTCCTGTGCGCTTCAGCTATCCTGTCAAGAGGAAACACTGAATCAATATATACCTTTATCCGGCCTTCAGCCATATACCTCAGAATCTCATATAGGTCAGATCCTTTGGATTTCATCAGCAGGGTTCTTGCCTTTCCCGGAGATACAAAGGATATCAGTTTGTGGATCAGCATTTTGGGACGAGGCAATGTGTTGATATACACCCCCTTCTTTTTAAGTAATTTACGGCAGGACAGGTATGAATAGATGCCTGCAGCGTCAAAAATAACATCATATTTTTCCGGGAGGGCAAGCACATTTGTGGTAGTATAATCAATGATGTTGCCAGGTGCGAGCTCCTTTATCATTTCAGAATGCCTGGAGCTGGAAACGGCTGTAATTTCCGCTCCATAAATTTTCCCCAGCTGGATGGCAAAATGACCTACGCCACCTGCTGCACCTATGATAAGCAGCTTATGGCCTTTTTGTATTCGCGCTTTGTCCCTGAGAGCCTGTAAGGCAGTTACTGCAGCCATCGGTATTGCAGCAGCTTGAATAAAATCCATGTCTTGCGGTATTTTTGCCACAGAGCTTTCACTGGTAGCTGCAAATTCAGCATATGCCTTTCCGAATCTCCTGTCACACCTGGCCATCACCCTGTCACCCTGTTTGAAATGGCTGGTTGAAGAACCTGTTTCTTCTATTATCCCCGCCACATCGTATCCGCTCACCAGAGGGAACCTTGCTATAAGGAACATCCTGTGTTTACCCATTCTTTCTTTCCAGTCTATCGGGTTGACACTGGCGGCTTTGACCCGGATCAGTACTTCGTAAGGTCTGATCACCGGAACAGGGATCTCTTCGATGATAAATTCTTCCGGCCCGCCATACCTGTAAATAACCGCTGCTTTCATAGTAAATATTTAACACCATCAAACCTGTAAAAATAACCAACTTAACCAGTATTACCATAAATCTTTTATAGATTTGTCCTATGGTGCACCCTTCAAAGATTGCCATCTTCAAAGGGAACGCAACATTTAATTGCAATGGATGAATATGTGTCTTTCTTGACCATAGAACAATTAAATCAAATTATTATGGACAACACTGAACGCGTCATCAAGACAATGAAATCTGCCGGCAAGCCCATGAAAGCTGTTGAGATAGCTGAACTTGCAGGGCTTGATAAGAAAGAGGTTGACAAAGCAATAAAGGATCTGAAGTCCAAGGACCTGGTTTTTTCACCCAAAGTGTGTTTCTGGCAGGCTAAATAAAGATCACCTGGTACGGCAGGATTATTGCCATACGCCGGGAATGGGCTCGCCGCAATATGCGCATTTGCCCTGTTTGATATTTAACTGGCTGATAACATAACCTTTTCTTTCCACAACCAGTTTTTTGCAACGGGGGCAAAAAGTATTACAGGCTTCTGTTCCAGGCACATTACCTATATATACAAATTTTATCCCTTCAGAAAGGGCTATGTTCCTTGCACTTTCGAGCACTGCCTGTGGAGTGGCAGGGAGCTGGGTCAGTTTGTACATGGGATGAAACCTGAGAAAATGCAGAGGAGTATTCTCAAAGCCATTTGCATGTAACCATTTGCACATTTCACGGATCATCGCAAGATCATCCGTCCAGTTGGGTACTACCAGGTTGCCCAGTTCCAGCCATACGCCTTCTTCCTTTAATATTTTAACAGCATTAAGGATCGGATCAAGTTTTCCGCCATTCAACCTGAGGTAGGTGGTGTTACTGAATGATTTCAGGTCAATATTGGCAGCATCAATATGCTGTGCCAGGTACCTCGCAGGTTCTTCATTTATGTATCCGGCTGATACCAGAACATTTTTTATCTTTTTGGTTCTGGCTATTTTCGAAGTCTCACAGGTATATTCAAAAAAAGTAATAGGTTCGGAATAGGTATAGGCAATAGACTCGCAATCGTTTGCCAGAGCCTGGTTGACCACTTCGGCCGGCATAAGGTCATAATTCCTCGTTTCAGTAGGTGATATCTGTGAGATCGTCCAGTTCTGGCAATTAAGACACGCAAGGTTACATCCTGCCGTGGCAATGGAAAAAGCCCTTGAAGCAGGCAGAAAATGATACAGGGGTTTCTTTTCAATCGGGTCAACATTCACCGAACAGGGATTGCCATAGGCAATGGTATAGAGCTTATCCTCCTTTCTGATCCTGTTATGGCAAACGCTCAGTTCTTCAGGTTTCAGGGTGCATTCGTTGGGACAGATCAGGCATCTGGTACCCCTCGGTGTCATCTCATAAAAAAGGGCTTCCCGGCTCCATTTCCACAGGTCAGGTGCAGCAGGCGTACCTGCCAGCAGCTTACCGGCCGGGATGCAATAACTGCATCCCAAACCCATTAATCCTGTTTTTATGAAATCCCGTTTATTCACGGATAATTGAATCTTTTTATATTCCGGTCGTTGCCTGACAAACCTGGTATCGCCCGGTCCTGTTAATACATGAAATGATGAAATCAGGGAATCGGTTCATGGGTTTACAACACCCCGTACCAGCTTGTTGGAAATAACAAAATTAATCAGTTATTATCAACAGTATAACAGGTACTGCTATTTCTTTTCACAAATTAGAATCAGTTTGTATATCTTGAACGGAAAGAAAAAGATAATAGTGTGGCTATGAGGTTTAAAACTCCTGTCAGCACAGTACTTATAAAAATACCTGCCAGCGGGATCAGCAGGACAGATACCAGCAGTGCACCCAGCGCGGAGCCATACAGGTCATACGCATAAAGCTGCGAGGGCAGGGATGCTGTGCGTACCTTAAGTATTCCTGAGGCAGCAGTAAACAGCATACCGGTCAATACAGCGATACACAGGATCAGAATACTGAAAATGGCGACAGAGGCTCCGCCATGATTATATTTTCCGATCAAAAGAAAGATTACCGGGAGAAGCAGTGCATACAATCCGATACAAGCCTGCAAACCGATAAAATGCTTTAATCCTGAACCGGGGAAGAATTTCCTGAATAACACAACACCAACCACCAGGCCTGCCATGAAAAATGTTATAATCATACCTGTAAAATGGTACACATAGCCATAAACGACCTGGAACACCATCAAGATGATTATTTCAAGTGAGGAAGCCGCAAATCCGCCGGCCAGCAGGCCGAAGGTTATGATATTGCTCCTGATGATTACCGTTATCAGCAAGAGTATCAGGACACCCATGAAAATCCAGTAATTCTGGTTATACTGACTCAGCCATAACCTGAGGTGGAGGAAATATCCTACAGGTGTGAAATCCTTATTGACAGGTGCCCCGGGATTTATATTATCCATGATGAGCCTGCTTCTCGTTTCAAGCGACATGGTATCAAGATAATAGGCGTTGACATAAAGTGTTTCAATTCCCCTGTCCTCTATAAGTCCGGGTATATCCATACTGAGCTCAGCATCTGAGGCAAGCAGATAATTTTTATTCCCCGGTACAAATAATAAATGTTTAAAGACAGTGCCCAGTGTATTATAAATGACAGAATTAAGCCTGGCTGCTTCTTCACTGATATAATTGACTGTTGATGGCAAAGAGAGACCGACCACGGTATGTTCGTCTGTTCTCTTTTTCAGGTCCCGGAAGAACTCAACGGTGAAATACCGGTTCAACTGGGCGGTGCCAGGTTCCGGGATGTTAATGATGATCACATCGTAGATCTTCTTTGTCCTGTTAACAAATCGTCTGGGATCATCCGGGATAATGTTTATTCTCTTATCAACAAGTTCCCGGGTGTATCGTCTGCCAATCTTAATAATCCAGGGATTTATTTCGACATAATCAACTGATGATAAAGGATACTTCAGCAATTCTTTCATAACACCTGAAATCCCGCCCGAGATAAGTAAGACACTGGCCGGATGCGCATGCTGAATCATTGCGTAATGAACATCCTCTTCATTGGTTACCGGGTCATTCGATGTGAACAGCAGGGTATTATTCTCAAAGAAATTCAATTGTTCCCCTGTCCTTGTAATACAGAGGTTCCCATGTGGCGTATCACGCTGATATACTATTTCCTGGTTCTGGTAAAGGAAAGATTTGCTGAAGACATCAAGGTGCAGGACAAATACGCATGTTGTCAGCGCTGTCGCCAGAATGATGCTTCCGATGGTAATGATTTTCCTGATCTTTTTATAGGTGAACCAGGAAAGAACAATGACATTTACCAGGAGTATTATTGCCAACACCTCAAATGTATTCAGGAAGTATACCAGTATAAAGCTCAGCAGTGCCCCGCCAAGGATACTTCCGCCGGATTCGGCAGCATAAGACTCACCAACCAGGTTGATCCTGTTTTCTGAGGAGATCCGTGAAGACAGGTACGAGAATAAAAAACCGGAGAGCAGACAGAATGGAGCCAGGAGTACCACCGAGGAGAGTATTACCTGGAATACATTGATCATACTGCCGGGCAGAAAAACAATATTACGCAGGAAGTAAAGCAAAAAAACAGTCAGGAGAGGGAGGACAGTCAGGGAGAACAGGGACAGGGTGATGAATGAGTTATGATTCCTTATCCTGTCACTGTACCTGCCCATCATTGAACCAACGCCTGTCAGGGTCATCCATACGGCAAGGATCACTCCAATGATCAGCTCGTTTCCGTAAAAGATTGCAAGAAATTCGCGAAGGAGGACGATCTGTGTTATGACTGAGGTGAAACCCAGCAATACGAGAGGGATAAAAGCAGGCAGATGCAGTTTAATGGAATCTTCGTGCGCAGGTGATAGTATCTCCTCCTGTATATCCCTGCCGCCAACCGGTTCCTGCCTTCCCTTAAGCAGCCTGATGTAATAATCCCAGTGCCAGAGAAAATGAAATATGGCAATCATTGCCATGCCGATACCAAAATCCACATGCCAGATAAGTATCTTGTCTGCCAGGGGGAATTTCAGCTTGTAATTCACCTTGATAGCAAGGAGCAGGCCCAGTGTGCCGGTTACAAGAAAAGTAATCAGCAACATAATGTTCCATATGCTGCGATGGGTTTTGGATTTTATTATCTCCAGACGGGCAGCGAGAAATGTCAGCAGGTACAGGAAAATAGCAATAATGCCGATAGGAATGACAGCATAAGGAGTACTCATATCAGCAGGAAAGGATTATTTGGTATGGCCTTCCTGAAAGACGAAGGCTTCATATATATATAATTCGGCATCTTTCCATCCGTCCCAGCCCAGGCCAGCCTTGTCTCTTGAGCAATGGCTGATGAATTCTTCCTTGGTCCATCCTGTTTTTTCTGCCACCTGGGGCAGGAAAGTGCCGGAACGAAGACCCTTTTTTATGTAAATCCCATGTTTGCCCATCTCAAACTGACTGATATCATATATCCTGGTCATCGGGCTGAGTACAGAAATCTCTATCTCAATATTATTCAATTCGGACTGTGTTACCGGGGTGAACCTGTAATCGCGTGTGGCTGATGAGATGGTCATGTCCTGTACAACCTTGTACAACGCCTCATCAGGTTCGAATCTTCCGATGCATCCTCTCAACTCGCCATTCATGTTAAGTGTGACAAAGGCACCGGCAGGTTTCCTGAGGACAGGGGAGTAGTCTTTTTCGTTGAGAAGAGGAATTTCCCTGTCACGGATATACGAAGTTAATGTTCTCCTGGCGATTGTTAAAAGATCTTTCTTGTCTTTATCACTCAGTTCAAATTGCACAGGTTTCATGGATTGTTCGCTTCCTCCTGTATTCAATGTTTTTTCATTCCTGATAAAACTGATTGCATTATATCCCACAACACGGGATTTATCAGCACCTTCAATATCTCCTGAGTTCCTGTAGGCTACGTGCCTGACTTCAATGGAAGGATCATTCTCCGTCAGGTACAAAAGGGTCAGGACAGCAGGCCATGCACATGCACAGGTAGCTAAGTTAGGAATATTTTTCTCCATATTCCTGTTGATGGTGTTAATAAACTCCTCTGTTGAATTAGATTCTATGGCTTCCGCTGTTTTCTTGTCGACTGCACAGGCCTGATCATATTCAGGATAATGAGAGAAATCCGTACTGATAATAAACAGGTTATCCTTATTGAAATACGGGCGCAGGGCATCGGCAATTTTGCGGCAATCGCTGTCAGAATGTGTTCCCAGCAGAATAGGTATAAAAGTAAAATCGTCGCCGTACCTGTATTGCAGATAAGGCAGCTGCACCTCTATGCTGTGTTCCTGGGCATGAGCCTGCTCATTGAAAGTGAATATATCATACTTTGTGTTGAGCTCCCTGGCAAGTTCAATGTCCACTTTAGCCATTCCCAGTGGGGTTTCGAAATTGCCGGCATCATATATTGCGGCACCGGGAATGCTGTACCTGTGGCTACAGGCAAGAATAAATATCCGCTTATAGCTGTTTTTTGTATCCAGCTGGTTATAACCGGATGCAGCAACAACACCGCAATAGACATATCCGGCATGAGGAACAATGATTGCCTGGACACGGCCGGTAGAATTATTGGTCTTTGCTTCGGAAAAGAAGCTTTTCAGATCAGCACGCAGCAGCACAGGATCAGCCGGGTAAAAAGAATCGGCAAAAGCCGGTTTCCTGTTTTCAAGCTGGGTATCGGTTTGGGAATGGCAGCTCATGAAAATCAGCAGGCCTGAAAAGATCAGGTGCGGTACGTTTTTCATTTTATTGTATCTATGGTAAATTACAGCAAAGTTATAAAATAGATTCCACGCTTAACCATTTGTGGTGATTAATAGTTCAGATGCTCCGTGTTGCTGCGGAGCTGGTTTGCAGGCTTACCTGGGCCGGGGGTATTATTTGAGATGCAGATCAGCAAAATCAAGATATTGCTGCCAGTCCCAGGCAGTGATATCATGTTTGCCTGACCTGATGTGATATCCTATGGTACCTGATAATACCGGCTGATTGATTTCCGGCATGTTCTCAACAGGTAATCCGGCAGTTTTAAGCAGTTCATATAAAGGCCGGGCATAATAACAGGATAAGAACTCTCCTTTAGGATCAGCCCATTGATCTTCCTGCGCGCTCGCCACATAAACAGGACGCGGAGCTATCAGGGCTATAAGCTCATGCTGGTCAACAGGCAGTCTGTTGACTCTGTTATTATATTTTTTAAAGTTATCACAGAACCAGTGGGGGAAATCGGTATTGATGCTTCTTACTGTTTCCCCGTATTCTCTCTTCGACAGGGCTGCACCTCCACATCCGGAATTGTTAGATATGATCATGGCAAACCTGGTATCTTCAGCGCCTGCCCATAGTGCAGTCTTACCAAGGCGTGAATGCCCGATCACAGCAACCCGTCTGCTGTCAATATCGGTATCTTCCCCGAGATAATCAAGGACACGGCTTAATCCCCATGCCCAGGCGCTAATAGATCCCCATTCGTCAGGTGTCGGTCTTTTCTGTCCATCTTTATAAAACAGAGGGTGAATCCCATTTGAAAAACCATCATCAAAATCAGGATCTATTTCCCCGTAATAGGCGGTTGCCAGTGCATAACCTCTTGACAGGATCATCTCCAGAGGCCATCTGCCGGACTGGCAACCCCTGGAAACATCAGTTGCCTTGTTGTCACTTATGCCACAATCTTTATCATTTCTCACCCATGCATCAGTTATGATAATACCGGTATCCGGATGCACCGTATGATTGCCAGCAAAGTTTAACCCAAGGAAAGCAGGGACAGGCTTCGGTGATGCGTTGGGAACAAAAAGCAGCAAGTGCAAACCCAGCGTATCTTTGCCTGACATGAAATAAATCGCTATTTGTTTCATTGTTGCTAAATCATTCATAAAATGATTGTTAATGCTTATTATTTCATGTTCTACTTTAATATTCTCTTGAGGAACTCGTCCATATACATTATTCTCAAACAGGGACAGTATCTCCGGCCGCCTGACAGAATACCATTCCTCGGGAGTTTTAACCTGGATTCCTGATCCAGTTATCAACGGATCGGGCAGGGTATATTCGGGAACCTTTGATTCATCATAATTGATGTCCCTCTGTTTGCATGCTATGATGATAAACAGGATACAAAAAAACAAAAGTACATTGCAGTTTCGCATAATTGATTGTTTGATTATTCGTCTCATTTCCTGATTAGTATTTATGTGCGGTAACCATCGGTATATCCCTCTTTCAACCATGGGACATCTTTCCCATGATGGAAGGGTGTGAGGGCTAGACTAAGTTTTTTCATTTCTTCTTCAGTCATGCGCACAAAATTTTTTATCAGGTCAATATTAAAATCAATTACCTGTTTACTATCGGTACCGATCACTGCTGCTGTCACATTTTCAAGTGATAGTGCATATCTGATCAGGTCGTTTGGATTAATACCTTCCACATGCTCTCTTGGCCGAATGACTTTTATTACCATCACACCCATACCTTTCCCGGCTGCAGCAGGTATGGCAGACTCCTCAAAAGGTTGAAGGCCCTGTGTTTGGTGATTCAATGCAATAAGCATGGTATCAAAATCATAATCAAGAGCAGCTTTCTTCATAGCCTCTGCATCCGCATGACCGGTAAAGCCTATGTGCCTGATGATCCCTTCCTGCTTGCATGCCTGCAGCATCTCCAGGATGCCGCCTTTTTTCCCGAGATTAATTGCATCCTCCAGGTTATTGATCGAGTGAACCTGGTACAGGTCAATATAATCAGTCTGCAGCCTGCTGAGACTCCTTTCCAGTGTTTTCCTGCCAGCATCTGCATCCCTTTCTTCCACCTTGGAAGAAAGAAAAACCCGGGCCCGGTTATTTTTAAGTATCCGGCCTATACGTTCTTCACTGGAAATTCTGTCATTCCCGTAACTGGAGGCAGTGTCCCAATGGTACAAACCATGGTCCAGTGCGTATTCGAGTATTTCAAGGGCTTTATCATCATCCGCGACGGCCATCCAACGGCTGCCGCAACCTACAACATAGACCGGTATTCTGACACCTGTTTTACCCAGTGCACGCACGGGCAGTCCCTTAGGATCAAAGCTGTTATCTTTTCCTGTACAACCCAGATAAGGTACCACACTGACTGCTGTAGCGGCCAGTGCTGCATTCTTTACAAAGGTGCGACGTGAAATCTGTGTATTTTTCATAGGTTAATATATTTTGGTATCATTGAGGTCTGTATAATTAAACTAAAATAGGCTTTTACATTCAGATAGTCAACAAAATTATTTAGTACAGGATCAAAAAGGCCATCTGATTTAAATTGATATCTTTAGACGGTCCGATTATATTAATCAAAAAAGATTTTACAACATGAGATCTGTGTTCACAATTTATTTCAGAGCGGTGATGACAGCTTTGAGCATTCCCATGCTTTCGGTTGCAGGAGCATCACCTGTGGATCCGGTCAGCAGGTCCGGAGCAGGAACTACCGAACTGGTTATTCTTCACACAAACGATCTTCATTCTAAACTTACCGGCTCGGCTCCTGAATCACAGTACAGCCCGATGACTGTCAATGATGACAAGACAATCGGTGGTTTTGCCCGTATAGCAGCTGTAATTGATCAGGAAAAAGCCAAAGATCCTGATGCTCTGGTACTTGATGCAGGAGATTTTATGATGGGTTCCATTTTTCATGCACTTGAAAGTAAATCCGGCTTCGAATTACCTCTGCTGAATGAAATGGGATATGATGCTGTTGGCATGGGCAACCATGAATTTGATTTTGGCGTGGAGACACTCTCAAAAATCATTAAGAGTTCATTGTCCAATCACACCATACCACCGATCCTGCTGGCTAATATTGAATTCAGCGCTGAATCGGGAACAGATGATGAGTTGGAAAGTCTTTACCATCAGTCTGTCATCAGGGATTACTGTATCATTGAACGCAAAGGACTGAGGATAGGATTATTCGGCATCCTTGGTTATGATGCTGCATCAGTAACTCCGGCGGTCGCACCGGCAAAGTTCACTGATCCGGTAAAAACAGCTATCAGGATCAGTAAAAAACTAAAGAAGGAAGAGGGTGTCGATATCGTTATATGTCTCTCACACAGCGGTGTGGCGAAGAACAGGAAAGGCGACTGGGATGGGGAAGATGCCGAGATCGCACGGAAAGCAAAAGATATTGACATCATAATAAGCGGACACAGCCATACCAGGCTTGATAAGCCTTTGATGGTTAACGGTACACCTGTTGTGCAAACCGGGTGCTATGGCCAGAATGTAGGCCGTCTGATAATACGTTATGAAAATGGCCATGTATCTGTAAGCAGTTATAACCTGATCAGGATTGATGACTCCGTAAAGGGTGATGAATATATACACAACAGGATCGAAACCCGGAAAAAACTGATTGATAGGGAAATATTAAATCCCCTGGGTCTGATGTACGATCAGCCGGTCACCGATGCAGCTTTCGAGCTTAGCTGTGAGGAAGAGAAAAACGTTGAAGAAAGCAACATGGGACCATTCCTTGCAGACGCAATCAGGTATTATATTAACCATCTTTCGGGAGATTCTGCCGATTTATCCATGATCGCCACAGGAACAATACGTGATAATATGGTCACAGGTAAACAGACTATTCCGGACATATTCCGGATATTGCCACTGGGTAGTGGTATGGATAGCATACCAGGCTATCCCCTGGCAAAAATCTATGTTACAGGTCGTGAGTTGAAAAATATCATTGAAGTTTTACTGGCAGCTTATCCTTCAAATCATTCATATTATTGCTTTTATTCCGGGATAAGAGTCAGTATTAATCCGGAAAAAGGATTATTGAATAAGGTACAGAAAATTGAGCTTGGAGATGAGGCAACAGGATACCGGCCTGTTGACCTGAACAGGAAAAACGAAGAAATGTATGGGATAGCTGCAAACTCATACCTGCTTAAATTTATGGGCTTGATAAAAAAGAAGTCTTTCGGACTGATCAGGGTGACACCTAAAGACAGGAATGGCCTTCCGGTTTCAGATATAAACACATGCATCATCGATTTCAATCCTTATGAACAGGGAATACAGGAAGGAAAGGAATGGCTGGGCGTTTATTCCTTTATAAAAAGTTTTCCGGATATCAATTCAGATAACTTACCCGACATCCCTGAATATTACAGGAACTGTCCGCAGAGGATGATAATCATTGGCAGATAAGCTGCAGGTAAGTGTCTGCCAGGACAATAGTAGCTGTCAATATTTGTATCATATCAGGTCTTTCCCTGCAGGACTTTTTAGGATGCATTACATCCGTAAGATTTAACAGGCCAGCAGGTTCCGTTCCCACTTTTCAGCCAGGGGGGCTTTTTTACCTTTTAAGAGTGCAACAAAATTCAGAAGGGTTTTCCTGGCATCACCAACCGGGTAATAGAAGCCTTCCCAGTTATCACTGTCTTCACCATCATGATTGGGCAGGACATGATTGAACTGCCAGGCCATTTTCATTTCTTTGTATGCACTGGAAGCTCTTATTTCAATATCCTCCAGGTCAATCTGTGATATTTCCAGCTTCTGTTTGCGTTTTCTCCTCAGGAGTTTTCTTCTCATAATTTCCGTCACCAGGTTAGGTAGGGAGACATTCAGGTCCGGATTAATAAAATATTCGATCTCTTCTCTTGATAAGGGAGATATAAAAACACTCAACTTGTTGTAACTGTTCAGCTTCGGATGGGTTTGCAATGCCTCGGCCACATATGGATTACCCTCAAAAAAAACATGTGATTTCTTTAACATCCTCGACAATTCCTCAAGATTCAGAGCCTGAAGATCACCACGCACGCCCATGACAATGAAATTGGGATCAAGCCTGAGTGCATCGATAAAAGATCTCTTCCTGAAATAATAATCTTTCCCTTCCATTTCCCCGGGACGGGGAGGACGATCATTGTACAAAATCAGCTTCTGCATGGATCCTCGTAGCTCAGGATAAAAACGCCATAATGCTTTATCAAGAGGACTTTTACCGATACAGGATGGTCCGGTCAGAATGATTAATCTGTTCATCTATTTGATTATTAATAAATTATATTATAACTGATCGGTGTAATTTATTTTTTAAGTTAGAAAAAAAAGCACAGGCAGCAGCAGATTTTATCACTAAATAATTAACCAAAACATTAACAGCCCCTGCACAATTTTATACCGACCTAATAATTGCATCGTATCCCGGTGCCAGATCAATGTCAAGGGTATTGCTTGATCTTTTTAATTCCACCTTCGCGTTCCGCTTCGGCGGACGGGAAGGTATGGTTTAATTCCCCGGAGCTTGCTCCGGAATTCGGGTCCAGGGCTTGCCCTGGGGTCCATACCAATTGATTAAAGGCAGAAGCAGGGAATAAATAGAATTATCTGATTTCTTTGTAAAGCCTCCTGAGTAATAACCTGGCTCTTGTCTCGATCCCCATCGACTCGTCGGGAACCATGGTCTCCAAGATGGATATCAATTCAAGCTTCAGCTCCGGTTCCGTATTGGATATGGAATACAGGATTGACATCGCATTGGCTCTCACCCCAATAGGTTCGGTACTGTTTTCTATCCATTTAAGGCACATATCAAATAAAATCCCTGCATATTCAGCCGATATTGGAATAACAGATAAGATATTCATGAAATTCCTTTTCACTCCGGCTGAACTGATTTCTTTCAGTCTTTCAATGATCTCCGGAACATAAGGTTCAATAAAATAAGGATGTTTCAGGGCAAGAAGCCAGATAACCCTTGATGCGCGCATGGATAAAGGATAGGAATCTTCAACTGCCAGGTTCCAGACTTCCGTCAGTTTGTCCGGATCTTCCTCAATTTTCTCAACTACGATGTCTGCATTCAGTCGCGAACTGTCAATGCTCAGAAAATCAATTATTTCCATTTTCTTCTGCTTTTTCACCAGGTGAAACCATCCTTATGCAAAGTATGGGAATATTTATAAATCTAAAATTAGATATTCCGGAACTCATACGATCCATCAAGTTAAACAAAAGTTAAGAACGGCTGATTCCTTCTTTATTCTTCCTGATAAGATTAATTTTAAGCAATTTATACATGCTGCCCGGTGAATGCAAAGAGTTCAACATATTCAACAACAAAGAGATATGATCACATGTGGATCATTCTGATCGTCTATGCAGCTTTGTTGATCCTGCTTACCGGTTATAAGTATCCTGAAATTCTAACAAATACTATTATGACAAATGCAGAGATAAAATCAGATACCGCCACCTTCGGAGAAGGCTGTTTCTGGTGTACTGAAGCCATATTTGAGCGCCTCAATGGTGTGGAAGAAGTAATATCCGGATATTCGGGCGGTCATGTCAAAAATCCATCCTACAGGGAGGTTTGCAATGGGAATACGGGGCATGCCGAGGTTTGCAGGATAGTCTTCAATCCTGAGGTCATCAGTTATGAGGAATTGCTTGATGTTTTCTGGAATACACATGATCCTACGACGCTTAACAGGCAGGGTAATGATGCAGGTCCGCAGTACAGGTCAGTTATTTTTTACCACAATACCAGCCAGAAAATGCTTGCGGAAGAATCCAAGGACAGGATCAGCAAGTCAGGGCAATATAAGGTTCCTGTTGTCACCGAGATCAACCCCCTCATTAATTTCTTTCCTGCTGAGGATTATCACCAGGAATATTTCGAAAACAATCCTGTTCAGCCATACTGTTCACTGATTATTGCCCCGAAAGTGAAGAAATTCAAAGAGAAGTACAATGATAAGCTGAAATAATCCTTCCCGAAACTGATAATTTCAGGTTCTTCTTTTTACAAAGGATACCCTTGCAGCCATTTCATTTCCGTATGAATTTATAAGACACTCTTCTTATTAATGGCTCTCTGCATTAATTATGATATGGGGATATTATTGTTTTTTACGTGAAGCACGCTCTCCGCTGCCAAAAAATATCATAATTCAGAGAATGAGGGATCGAAATAAACGGACATTTAATAAAATAACAAACGCATTTAATTATTCTTTATACTTCCTAACTTTAGGGTCTGAATATTTGAAATAATCATTTATAATGATGATGCGCAGATTCACCTACAGCGAGGAATTAGCGAATGCAATATCTCATCTTGTGGGAGTGTTGCTGGCAATAACCGGACTGGTGCTGATGGTGGTATTTTCTTCCATTAACGGAAATGCAAAACATATAGTGAGCACCAGTATTTTTGGTTCAACCATGATCTTCCTGTATCTGTCATCCACATTCACTCACTGGCTGCGGCCCGGAAAATGCAAAGAGATCTTTTTCAACCTTGACCAGATAGCAATTTTCTTACTGATAGCAGGAACATATACACCTGTTTCCCTGATCGCCCTTCCTGGTGCACTGGGCTGGTCGTTTTTCGGTGTTGAGTGGGGGATGGCTCTCACAGGAATCGTTTACAGGTTAATCCGCCCTAACAAATATGAGACAGGAGTGAATCTGTTTATGGTCTTCCTGTACGCAGCTATGGGATGGCTTTTCTTACTGTTCATAATCCCGATCTCAAGAATCATGTCAACGCCTGCACTTATTCTGATTTTAACGGGTGGCATTTTATATACCATAGGGATACTTTTTTTTCGCCTGGCAAAATTTAAATACCACCACCTGGTATGGCATCTTTTTGTCCTGGCAGGAAGTATTTCACACTTCTGTGCAGTCTTTATCTATATCATTTGAATCAGTCAGAAACTGTTTGTGGAGATTTACCTGTGCTCCTTTTACCGTGGCAGGAAAGGTGTAAAAAGTATCAGATCATTGATTCATAGACAGTTATCTCATGCAAAAACTGTTGTACATAACCGGCAATCAATACTTCGTTCACATAGGACGGTTCAATAGTGACCATGTCCCTGACCGGTTCTTTATTTGTCTGTATGCCTTCAGTGAAGGGGAATTCAAACCAGACCCTTATTTTCCCCGATACAAGCTGGGAAAATCCAAGCGATCCTCCTGTTTTAATGAATTCACTAACAACTTTTTTTTCCTTATTCATCTCTCTGATTCCACTTGGTGTGTCAGCAATTTTAAGAATGATCGTTTCATAATTGACCATTGAATCCTTTATTATGACCTTCCAACCTAATTTTGGAAAATTCTTTTTAACAGCTTCAAGTGTCTTGACTATCCTTTCCTTGACTTCCGATGACCAGGCTTCCCGGCGCCTGCTCACATTCCTGAGATGGGTATCGTAAATGAAAGCATTCTCCTGGATGGTGGTTAACTCAAAATGTTTTATATCCATGACAGTTATTTTGAGACCAATTTAAAACTTTTTTATAAAATGAAAAGGGTAAAACTGTTTATGCATCCTTTATATCATTAAAAATGATCTCTTTAATAAACCGCCTTTAAGCCTGCTGATCGGAATCTGGCTATAGCATCAACCCTGGTGATGAAATGTTCAGATTTGAACGCTACTGTACGGAATTAATACACTATTTTAATTCTAACCTCTGTAATAATTATTCTCAACATTTTGAAAATGTGAGTGATAGTGAAATTTGTACGTGTTTTGATTGAATCCCTCGAACACAACATCTAAATATGGTTAAACACTACCTGCTGATCACCATCCGGAATCTCAGGAGATACCTGAATTACACAATTTTAAATGTCGGTGGCCTGGCAATAGGACTGGCATGTGTCATTTTTATCATCACCTATATAAGCGATGAATTGAAATATGATAAGTTTCACAGGGATTATCAGCGTATATTCCGGGCTAACCGGTTTTATAATTCCAATAATGTTAACGAGGATGCAGCAACCATGGAGTTTCCATTTGCCCCGACTCTGCAATTTGATTACCCTGACATGGTTGAATATACCTGCAGGTTTTTTAACAACATGACGGATCAATTTTTTATTGAATACAGGAAAAACCAACAGGAGATCATCAGGTTCAATGAAACTAACTTTTACCTGGTTGATTCAACGGTATTTCATGTGTTTACCTTTCCGCTGGTCAAAGGAGACCCGGAAACAGCACTATCAAGGCCTAATACTATGGTAGTGACCCAATCCATTGCCCGGAGATACTTTGGCGATGATGATCCCATAGGAAAAACCCTGAGAATAGATGAAGGATTGAATTTTGAGATCACCGGCCTGATGAAAGATCTTCCTTCCCAGTCTCATTTAAACATTGATCTGCTCGGATCTATGGCCACTTTCAGGCAGCTGCTGGGCGGCAGGCTTCCGCAGACCTGGATATGGAATCCCTGCTGGACATACATCAAGCTTCAGAAGAACGTTAATTCTGCCTCCCTGCAGGAACGGTTACCCGATTTTTACCTGAACCACTATGATGACCTGAAAAACCAGGACGTAACCCTTACCCTTCAGGCATTGGCTGATATCCACCTGAAGTCACATCACGTTTATGAAATGCACGCAAACAGTGATATTATGTATGTTTATATCCTGGCGGCCATTGGCGTTATTGTTCTTATTCTGGCCTGTATCAATTTCATGAACATGACAACTGCCCGTGCAGCCAGCAGGATCAAGGAAATCGGAATCAAAAAAGTATTCGGGAGCACAAAGCGTAAACTTGTCCTTCAATTTATGGGGGAAACGATATTCCTGTGCTTCCTGGCATTACTGATAGCCAGTGTTATTGTTGAGTTATTGCTGCCTGCATTTAACAATTTTACAGGCAAAAGCATATCAAGCATATCCTTCCTGCAAGTCCGTTCTGTCCTGACAGGAATGGGACTGGTTCTTCTGGCAGGACTGCTTGCCGGTGCGTATCCCGCATTCTATCTGTCGGCATTTAATCCTATTACGATTTTCAGGGGAGGGTTGCCTGCAGGAACTGGTAACGCTCTTGCACGAAAAATTCTGGTGATCGTACAGTTCACCATTTCCGTCATCCTGATAATCGGCACGCTTATAGTCTATAACCAGCTTAAATATATCAGCAATGCAGATATCGGATTCAGCAAGGACCAGGTAATCATTATCCCTTCAGTGAGGCAGGTATCCCTGAACTACGATGCCTTCAGGAATAAACTGCTTACGTACCCGGCTATTGAACATGTCACGGGAATGGAAGATATCCTTGGAGTGGATCATAACACACGACAGGTAACCATTGAAGGATTAAGTGAAGAACAGAGTTTCTGGTACCCGATGTTCATGGTCAGGCATGATTTTCTTGAAACTTTTGATATAAAGGTGGTCGCAGGACGGGGCTTTTCAGAGAAGATAACCACTGACACTGCAGATGCCATTATGATCAACGAAACTATGGCCAGAAACCTCGGTTGGACCAATGAGGAGGCTATAGGTAAACGGATCACCTCCGACGGCAACGAAAGGGTTATTGGTGTATTCAAGGACTTTCACATTCTTTCCCTGCACGAGCCGTTAAACAATTTTGTACTGGATATGCTGCGAAATCCCTTGGCCGCTGCCGGTCTTACATCATATATTGCCGTAAGGGTAAATACCGATAATTATAAACCTGTCCTGGATAATATTGAAAAAGTGTGGAATGAGTTTGCGCCTACACGGCCTTTTGAATATTCTTTTCTTGACCAGGAACTGGATAACCTGTACCATAATGATGAAAAATTCGGCGGTTTTTCTGCAATGCTCACCATACTTGCACTGGTGATCGCCTGTCTTGGATTGATAGGACTTACCTCATTTATTGCCGAGCAAAGGACCAAAGAAATTGGCATCAGAAGGGTCATGGGAGCATCAATAACTGTATTGATCAGGTTGCTGTCTATCGAGTTTATCCGCCTGGTAATTATTTCAAACCTTATTGCATGGCCGATAGCATACGTTATCTCCTATAAATGGCTTAATAATTTTACCGAAAGAGTAAGTATAAACCTGCTCCTTTTTGTCCTGGCAGGAACAGCTACGCTGGTAATAGCACTTATGATTACTTCCGTCCGTGCATTCATGGCATCTTCGAGAAATCCGGCTGAGACCCTGAGATATGAGTAGGAGAGAAGAATGCAATATTGATATTTGTATTAATATTGCAGGATCTGAATAGTCTCAAATGCATGAAACCCTCGTTAAAGCAAGTTTATCTGGGAATTGAGTTTTTTGTACTGTTTTTCGGTGTACCCTTAATAGTATTCCTGTATTCTGAAATCATTCATCCCAGCATACTGATCCTGCCCGTGCTGGTATTTATTTTTCTGATCTTAAGATCCAACAAAGATTTCAAGGCAAAAGAGCTGGTATTCCTGAAACCCAGCCGCGCCGACCTGAGAAACAATGCGATCATTATTGTCATCAGCAGCCTGCTTATTTTTGCCGGTGTCTGCCTGTTTCAACGGGAGAGGTTGTTTGACCTGCCAAAAGGGAATATCGTGGTCTGGGGCATCCTCTGTACCTTTTATCCGGTTTTCTCAGCCTATGGGCAGGAGATCATTTACCGGACTTTCCTGTTCAGACGCTATGCGAGCCTTTTCAGAAAGGATTGGGCACTTGTACTGGCAAGCGGGATTACTTTCAGCTTTGTGCATATCGTATACTACAGTCCTGTATCAATCATACTGACACTTATCGCCGGTTTATATCTTGCACAACAATATGCCAGGACCAGGAGTGTCCTGTTCACCGCCATATTACATGGCATCATGGGCATAATCATCTTTACGGTTGGACTTGGTGAATATTTCTGGCTTGATATGTACGATCGGATAAATCTGAAATAATTGATAACCGTAAATTTGATTGGAAGGAAGGATTTGTAGTAACCCCAGGGCAGCGCCTCCTCCGCCAGTTGGAGGATTTAAAAAATTGGTGCAGGACCTTCGCTGATTATATGTGAAAATATATTTCAGTACTGTTTCACTGTCATTTTCCGGCTCCGCCTTATCTTCCCTATGAATTATTTTACCATTAACATCAAGCACGATGGTCTGGCGGGCAGTTGTGACACCACGTTTTATTGAGAGGGTATTCCCTTTAACTTCCGTCTCAATAGTTCCTCCCTCTGTAACCGGAACGCCAAAAAGCGTGGCAATGCGGCCATCCTTATCTGATAACAGGGTAAAATTCAGATTGTGCTGTTCTTTGAATCTGGCCAGGTTTTCCCATGTATCACCGCTGATCCCGATGATCTGCGTCTTAAGCAGCTTAAATCCTGTCTCATGATCACGGTATGTGCAAGCCTGCTTTGTGCATTCTTCCATGAATGCTCCGGGATAAAAATATATCACCAGATAATCATAGCGTTGCTCCGACAGTTTCCAGACAGTACCATGATCATCCAAAGCTTCAAAATCAGGAACCCTGTCGCCAAATTTTAACGGTCCAGTATTGATTACCGGTACAGTAAGTGCTGTCAGGAATAACAGTATTGTTGATACAATCATTTTATAGATTTTAGCGGACAAACACGAAAATACAGCTTATATTTTATTCTTCACAGATTAATAGGACGATTAATATTTATTTAACAGTTAATTGTTGGCCTGTCTTATGACTATAATGTTAACTTTGATACCTTAATTTTTGTTTTTGATGTATAAATATCTTTTCGGACCGGTTCCTTCAAGACGTCTTGGCATTTCCCTTGGCATTGACCTGGTGCCCCATAAAGTATGCTCACTGGATTGCATTTACTGCGAATGCGGGTCTACTATAAAACTCACCTTGGAAAGAAAAGAGTATGTGCCGCATGACAGGGTCACAGAGGAACTTGATCACTATTTTATGAACAAGCATGATCCCGAATATTTTACCTTTTCAGGATCGGGAGAACCCACCCTGAATGTTCGGATTGGTGACATTATTCAATATATCAAGCATCGAAAACCCGGCATTCCTGTGGCTGTACTGACCAACGGCACGCTACTGTATCAGAAGGATGTCCGGAATGAATTAATGCATGCTGATCTGGTTCTGCCATCGCTGGATGCAGCTTCCGGGAAATCATTTCGCAGGATAAACAGGCCCCATGCTGATCTTAATATTGATAATTATATTGAGGGATTAATGGCTTTCAGGAATGAATATCCGGGCCTGATATGGCTTGAAGTATTTATTGTACCAGGGTATAACGACAATAAGGCGGACCTGGATTTACTGCAAAAATCATTTAAAAAAATCCGTCCTGACAGGATCCAGCTCAACACCCTTGACCGGCCGGGGACCATAGCCGGTCTTCGTCCTGCCAGCCATGATGAACTGCAGCAGATAATAGATTACTGGCAACTTTCAAATGTTGAGATCATCTCCAGGACAAATACATTCAAAGAAAATATATCCTACAGGAGCGATGCGGAGACGGCTATCCTTGAAACAATTGCACGTCGTCCCTGTACCATCGATGACCTTTCTGTCATTCTCGGATTACGCATCAGCGAAATCAGTAAATATATTGACGTGCTGAAATCCGGGAAGAAAATTATACCTGTCAGGCAGGACAGGGGAATATTTTACCAGGCTGTGACACGAGATATGCCGGAATAAATCTATATAAGCCTCACAAAAAAACTTTAAATCAAAAGGTGCTTAGGTTCTTATGATACCTGAAAATTAATTTCTTTACCGGTCTTTCAGATCAGCAAAATATTCATTATACTAGCACGGCTAATCACCTTATCTTATAAAAATGAGCATCAGTACTTTTTTTTCCAGATTGGTACCAAAGGATAAGAAATTCTATCCTATGTTTGAGCAGATGGCTGAATATATCCTGGCTGCTTCCACTATCCAGCTTGAGATTTTTGAGCATGAGGATCCTGTGAAAGAAAAAGACCTAATCAAAAAAATACGGGAGATTGAATCAGCCGCAGATGATACTGCCCAGAAACTGTTTGACGATCTGGACAAAACCTTTGTCACTCCATTCGACAGGGAAGATATGCACCAGCTGATTGCAACCCTTGATACTATAATTGATCTGATAAAATCTGTCTCACAAAGGCTCAGGATGTACAGGCCGAAGAATATGCCTGCTGAATGCAAGGACCTGGCCAAGGTTATCCTGAGAGGAGCTGAGCAGATCCAGTCTGCTGTATCGGAGCTCAAAACCATGAAGAAAACCACTAAAATTTTTAAGGCAGTGAGAAAAATGACGGATATTGAATCCGAAGCCGATGAGCTGTACCATAATACAATATCCAATATTTTCAAGAATGAAAAAGATGCGATCGAACTGATCAAGCAAAAAGAGATTGTGGAAAATATGGAACGTACTGCTGACCGCATCGAAGATGTATCTGATGTGCTCAAAACCATCATTCTGAAAACGGCCTAAAGAATATTAATGTCTACCGTTGTTATCATTACTGTTTTAATTGCCCTCTCATTTGATTTTCTCAATGGGATGAATGATGCGGCAAATTCTATTGCTACGGTAGTTTCAACCAAAGTACTTCCCCCGCTACTGGCAGTAATTTGGGCTGCCTTCTTTAACTTTGCTGCCTTTTTTATTTTTGGAGTTCATGTAGCTACAACCATTGGAACAGGAATTGTTGACCCGTCAATTATTAATGAATATATTGTTCTGGGTGGATTGCTGGGAGCCGTTCTATGGGTTTATTTATGTACAGCTTTTGGGTTTCCAATCAGTGTGTCCCATGCAATTATCGGCGGCTTGATAGGTCCTTCACTGATTGCCGGGGGAACAAAAGTAATAATTGCATCAGGACTGATTAAAGTTTTGCTTTTTATTTTCCTTTCCCCATTGATTGGTGTCGTTCTTGGATATATCTTTATGATTATCATTATGTATCTTTTTCGTAAACAACCTCCTCGTAATGTGGATAATATATTCAAAAGATTACAGCTGTTGTCATCTGCAGTTTTTAGCTTGGGGCATGGTTCAAATGATGCACAAAAAACCATTGGCATGATATCAGTTCTCCTTTATTCCACCGGGTTTCTTGGTCCTGAATTCTATGTGCCTTTCTGGGTAGCAATATCATGTTATATAGTCATAGCACTCGGGACATTGGCAGGAGGATGGAGGGTTATAAAAACATTGGGACTGGGATTAACCCATCTCAAACCTGTTCATGGTTTCTGTGCCGAAGTTTCAGGAGCCTTATCCATTATTGGTAGTACGCTTGCAGGTATCCCCGTAAGCACCACGCATACCATCACCGGCGCTATTATGGGTGTCGGAATGACTAAAAGACTTTCAGCTGTCAGATGGGGTGTTGCGTTCAACATTGTTATGGCTTGGATATTGACAATTCCCGGAACGATACTTGCCGGAGGATTATTTTACCTGCTGTTATTAGCTATCCTTCAGTAAGTGGTCTGATCATATTTTATAATTAGTAAAATCATCACCTTGCAGCTAATCTGTTTCGTGTAATATTTAAATAAAATGGCTATGATAAAAAGTATTAAGACACTTATGGCATTAGTATTTTCAATGGGCCTGTCATGCTGTTATGCACAGAAGCCTGATTCATGTATGGAAATACGTGGTTTTTGTATCGCTGCACCGGAACCGGAACAGTTGCAGCAATTCATTGAATTCATTGAAAAAGAACTGGCTCCCAATGGTATTAATACCCTGGTGCTCAGGATTGACTATAACTATGAGTACAAATCCTATCCAAACCTGAGAGAAAAAAATGCATTGTCAAAGCATGATGTAAAAGAACTGGTGCGTGCTGCCCGGGCAAACAACATCCGTCTTATTCCACAGATCAACCTCCTTGGCCATCAGTCATGGGCATCGAAGCCCAATAACCTGTTAAGGGAATATCCTGAATTTGATGAAACACCTTCGGTCAAAATGCCGGAGAAATACGAATGGCCAAATGCGGATGGTTTATATTGCAAAAGCTACTGCCCCTTACATCCGGAGGTACATAAAGTGATATTTGCACTGGTTGATGAAATCATGGAAGTATTTGAGGCAGATGCTTTTCATGCCGGGATGGATGAGGTTTTCTATATAGGTGAAGACGATTGCGCGAGGTGCAGGGGTAAAAATAAATCCGAACTGTTTGCCGGTGAGGTTAAAACCATCAGGGATCATCTTGCAGCAAATGGTAAGGAATTGTGGATATGGGGTGACCGGCTTCTGGATGGTACTACCACAGGGCTTGGAGAGTGGGAAGCAAGCGAAAACAATACCTCCGGAGCAATTGATATGATTGCGAAAGATGTGGTGATCTGTGACTGGCACTATGAAAAGGCAGAACCTACCGCAGCTTTATTCGCACTTAAGGGATTCAGGGTTATTGCCTGCCCGTATGATAAGCCTGATGTCACCAGGGCAGACCTGGAAATGATACACAACTTCCGTCAGAACAGTAATGATCTGTTAAAGTGCAGGTTTCTGGGAGTCATGCAGACAATCTGGAGCGATGCAGGAAGATTCCTTGATCAGTATTATGGTACTGCAGTAAATGAACGTTGGATGGGACCTGTCAATAGCTACAAAGAGATGATCAAATATTATAACACCTCAGAATGAGCATGATGCGAGTCAAATCAATAGATATCTTCAGGGCACTCACCATGCTCCTGATGATCTTTGTGAATGATCTGTGGACCCTGAACAATATTCCCGGATGGCTGGAACATAAAGCTGCAGATGTAGACGGCCTGGGACTGGCGGATGTTGTCTTCCCGGCATTTATGTTCATTGTTGGCCTGTCTTTACCTTACGCAATCCGCGCCAGGATCGATAGGGGAGACCCCCCGGTAAAAATAATCTGGCACATCATTGAGAGGGCTCTCGCCCTTATCATAATGGGCCTCTTCATGGTTAATCTTGAAAATATGGACGGGACTCATCTGATGATAGGCAGATTTACCTGGGAGATCCTTATGGCCCTGGCTTTTATCCTGATCTGGAATAATTACCGCGGAAAGGTTTTTGGCTTCATCCCGGAGTATGCGATGAAGCTGGCAGGCTTTGCTCTACTGATCTTTCTTGCAGCTATATATACCGGCCGTTCTCATGAAGGTGTCGTATGGATGAAAACATACTGGTGGGGGATACTCGGATTGATAGGCTGGGCCTATCTGCTTAACGCGTTGATATACTATGTGTTACGAGACCGTCCTGTTTGGATCGGACTGGCGTGCCTTATACTTTACATGCTGAATGTCAATGAGTTTGTCTCACCGTTCCATTATAACTTACAAATTGTTGTCGGAGCTTCAAACCATGCGAGTGTTATGAGCGGTTTGCTGGTCTCGGTGATCCTCATAAAGCTGAAAGGAAAGAATCGTCTTAAAAACGTTGTTCCGATACTGGCGGGATTGTCAATCATATTTTTATTGTTTGGATTTCTGACAAGGCCTGAATGGGGCATTTCAAAGATACATGGAACGCCATCCTGGACTGCTATATGCGCAGGTATCAGCACTATTTCATTTATTATACTTTATATCCTGGCTGACAGGATGGATATTACCCGTTGGGCAAATATTATTTCACCTGCCGGTAAAAGCACGCTGACCTGTTACCTGGTCCCTTATTTCGTATATCCTTTACTTGCAATGATCGGATTCAGTCTTCCGGCATTTCTGGTTACCGGATTGGTTGGGCTTCTCAAATCCCTTATATTTTCCCTGCTTATTATCCTTATTACAGGGGGACTGAACAGATTGCATATAAGCCTGAAGATCTGAGAAAGATCGATGTCCAAAAGCCTGCAGGCCGAAAATTTGCGGTATTAATGAGAATATTTGTTCTGGTTATTTTGTTTCTCGGCGGTGTTCTGTCAAGCAGTTCATTGCAAGGGCAACCTGATACTGAAATTTTGACACGCGGTCTGGTTGATACGGTTGGATTTGCCCACCTGGACTGGCAGATGGATTCTGTTATGGCCAGGATCCGGATGTTCAATCATGATGATTTAATTCGTTCTCAACAAGCAGCGGGAACAGTGTGGAGAACAGCGATCTGTCCCCATGATGATTATACCTACAGCCGCATCTGAAAGTGTCTGATTTTGGAATGGGTCAGACTGCCATTGCAACAACCCGTCAAGGTAGACAATTGCCTTATTGATTTTTGCGATGGATGGGGTTTTCAAACTGATGCAGCAGCTAACAATGCCACGTTGATCTTTACCAATAATCAGTTCAGGAAGAACGGTATTTACAACAGCGGCCGTTGGCATGCCCAGTTGATTAATGTTAAGAATACCGATGTGGAGTTGATGTATCTTGAGAACAATACCTTTTTCGAAGGTGTGGCCCCTATTATCATTTACCAATTCGGGAACCTTAAAAATGTATGGATGAACCACAATACAGTTGTCAGCCATGCACAATTCCCGTTTCTTATCGAATACTGGCAGAAAGGTATTGTAATGAATAACCTGTTTGTGGATGCACACTTTGCTGGAGAGCGTGCTGCTGACCGCCCGGGACAGGATGTTGACGAACTTCCTTATGGCATCATTAATTGCGCTGATTATGAAGCAGGCGATACCTTGAAACCTGTAGGTTTTCCGAATCCTGATGAAAGAATTCTCGGAATCGGATACAATGCCAATCATATCACTCCTGAAATTCATTACTACTGGGATCATTACACTAGTTATCCGTGTCTCTCAGCGGAGGATACCTTTCAGGTTGTTGATTTCATCAATTCACGCACCGAAAGCATGCTCAAGGACGATGATACCTATCCCTACCTTGCATGGGACGATAATCTCAGTGTTGTATCAAACGAAGCACCCGGATTCACGAATTATACGATTGATACGGAACACGAGGTACTCTATGCCCGAAGCATTAACGGAGATACCACTGCCCTGGAGGGCTGGGCTTCCAATGCAGGAGTCTGGTCGCAGTGGCCCATAACGAACGATCCGTTACTTCCACATTCCGGTGCTGATCTCCCGGCCGATTATTACAATTTTTCGTACACAAATAGTAATCTGAAAGAAAAAGTTGCCTATTTAGGATATCCTGTGGGGGACCTGAACTGGTGGCCAACTGAAAAAGCGGCCTGGAAAGCAGATCCTAATAAAGAAACCTTAGAAAACAGGAAACAGGCTGTCCTGGATGGTACTTTCTTCAGCTATAATCCTACAGGATTTAATAATCCTGCTTCAATCAATCAAATCAGGGTCTATCCGAACCCTGCCAGTGGTTCAGTGATGATCGATGTAGACGGAATAGCTGATGTTACTCTCTGCAATCTTATTGGCCAGAAGGTGTACCAGTGCAGGACAAAGAATGGTGTCGTTGATATTTCCGGTCTGGAATCGGGTGTTTACCTGATGAAGATCAATCACCTGGAAAAAACTTATGTACAAAAGTTAGTGGTCAGGTAACTATCAGCCGTAAATTCCCTTGAACTGAATTTGCCGGAACTATAAAAAACAGGCTGTGTAAAACTTACACGGCCTGTTTTTTATGTTCGCCCGGCACGGGCGATAACTATAGGGTGGAAATCCCGAACGCACCTTGACAGTAGGAAGCGTCAGCTTAAGGCAAGGGTGTCCATCGTGAGGTGGAATCTGAAGGAAGCCG
>Ga0172366_10000105_pt1 | contig 47693 bp, 39 predicted proteins | sample LakKivSesite69cm_FD_114533 | JGI IMG/M metagenome (GOLD analysis project Ga0172366, IMG submission 114533) | Sediment microbial communities from Lake Kivu, Rwanda - Sediment site 69cm | ecosystem: Environmental > Aquatic > Freshwater > Lake > Sediment | place: Rwanda: Western Province, Lake...
ATAGTTTAATTGGAAAAAGTACCGGATTGACATTACGTTTAAATAAGAGTAATAGAAACAATTCTAAAATCAATTATGCTGATAAATTTTTAGATGTAAACAATATATGGTTGGGTGGCAGAGCGGTCTAATGCAGAGCTTTGCTAAAGCTCCGAGGTGAAAGCCTCCGAAAGTTCGAATCTTTCCTCAACCGCCATTTTAAATGCACGTGTAGCTCAGTTGGTAGAGTACGAGTTTTCCAAACTTGTTGTCGCCGGTTCAAGCCCGGCCACGTGCTCCAACTTAAAAAAGAAAGTATATATATGCCGTATAGATCATCACATAATAGAAAAGGTTATAAACGAAAGACAAAAAGTGGTAAAACAGTAAATGTAACATCACATTACGTCAAAAGAAGTTGTACAAAAGCACGTAAAAAGAAATAATTTTCAGTAACTGGGGATTTGCATAATGGTAGTGCCGCTGACTTTGAATCAGCAGGTGGAAATTCGATTTTTCCATCCCCAACCAATTTAATCGGGGTATGTGGCTACACGGGTGTAGCACTTGCTTTGCAAGCAAGTTAAATATTGGCGTTCAACTCGCCCATACTCCACCAAACTTAATTTGAGTATCTAGGCGTTTTTGACTCCACCAATATTGAAGAAAATGTAATTTGTGAATTAAAAAATTGTATTTCTAAAAATTTTAATATATATTAATGTTCAGAGAGCGCGGGTATGATGTAGTGGTAGCCTGCAACTTTGCCAAAGTTGATGTGAGAATTCGATTTTCTCTACCCGCTCCAATTTCAGTTCTTTAAAATTTATGGGCGTATACTGGTTTCGATTTAGTAGTACACCTATGTTAGGCACGTAGAGGATGATAGTTGGCCTCTTTAAAACATCTATTGCAACATTAACTGCTAAAGATAATGTAATCAGCTATGACTTCTCTTATGATGACGTTGTAGCAGTTGCGGCCTAAGTTGTCGCACCATCCTTCACATTGAAGTCTGATATTTGTGTTGGGTGTAAATTATTGGACTGGATCAAACGTTTGATTTGCGCAAATGATCAAGATACTAGTAAATCTTAAGGGCAATATTTTTAGATATTTTTCATTATTAACCCCTAACAATTTAAAATATATAAACGTGTAGGCTGATATAAGTTATCTATTAAAGACAAGGGTTCAACTCCCTTTACGTCCACCATTTTATAATATTATATAAATTTACATATATTTATATACACATATGAAAAAATATAGTTTATTATATGAAGCTAGTATATATGATTACTTGATATGGGAACCTACTGGTAGACTGCAAGTTGTAGCCGATGAATTGGATAAAATTTCAACAGATAGTTCTAAATTGTACAGAGGAATGTCTGAGAAAGAGTATAATATTTTAAACACTACAGGTAAAGTTACGTCTAAGGGCAGGGGTAATACCAGAAACATCGTGGGTAGTTATTTAGCGAGTGATTTTAAATTGGCAGCAAGGTTTGCCTTGGTCAATTATAGAGATAAGAAAGAAGGTATAATCGTAGTGTTGGACAAAAACAAATTACCAGACTTAAAAAATGTAGATCCTGGCAATTATGTTACTAGTTATATACCAAAGGAAGCAGTAACACAAATTATAGACTTAAAAAAGTTATGAGTAATATTAAATTAACAAAACAACAAGCAGAACAAAAAGTATATCAACTAACCGAAGATCTTTTACACGTTAAGAAGGATTTTAAGGATGTAGCCGCTGGTTACAAAGAACGTATGAAAGAAATTGAATCTGAAATTAAAGCAATTGTAGAAGAAGCTTCAATTGGTGATCCAACGAAAAATTAAATCAATAAAAAACCCGGTGTAAAAACCGGGTTTTATTTTTTTATTCTTTTGTATTTGGCTTAAACGTACCATCTTTAAGATTCAAGCTACCATCTCCATATTTTGTAGCTAAACTATTTAGTAGATTTTCTTCAAGTTTTTGAATATCTTTCCATTCATTTAAGATTGATGTGCGTCTATCTTCTAGTTCTTTTTTGCTTTGATCTATTTCAATGTCTTCTAATTGAATTTGGCCAAGTTCAAATATTTTTTGTTGGTATTTGGATTGTAATATTGCAATTTCTTGCATTTCTTGATCAGTAAATTTGATGATGTCACTCATAATATTTTAAGATACATATTCAATAATTATTTGTGTGAATTATTATAATTGTCAAATGAAAAAGCTTTTGTAATCGGATGCTCTATATATAGAGTCCTCTTTCAAATGTTGAAAAGCCCCTTTTTCGAAATCTTTGCTCTTATCAGATAATTTAATTGCTAATTCTTCATCGTCTCTACCAGTTTTAGCAAGATCATTTAGTTTTGCGATTTGTTTAGCGGCTCCTTTTGGATCTAAAGGTTTCATACCAGTCTTGCTAACAGAATTCCATTTTCCTCCAAAGTATTGAAATACAGCATTTGGCGTCAATGGTTTTTCCTCTTGTTTTGCTCTTATAATTAATTTTTCTTTTGGTTTAAATCCACTTTGTGCTTGGACTGGGCCCAACAAATCCAATCCTTGTAGTGCTGCATCAATTACTTTGTTTCTCTTTTTACTACCTTTTTTATATACTAACACATTACCAATGTCCAAACAAATAATGATAAGTTGTTTTAGATCTGATTTTTTAAGGCTAGTTGGATTTAATTTTTGTAGAATTAACTTCAAGTCGATTAACATAGTAAACATTGCTCTAATATTTGCAATATCTGGACCAGTCAACTTTCCAGTGGCGCTAGTATTTGGAACAACTGGCGTACCCTTGGTTTCCAAATCTTCGTTCTTTGGAGCAGATCCAGCTGGCAAACTGGTTTTACCGCCGATTACTGGAGGTGTACCAATTACTGGAGGCGTACCAATTACTGGAGGCGTACCAGTTACTGGAGGCGTACCAGTTACTGGAGGCGTACCAGTTACTGGAGGTGTAATTTTTACACCAGCTTTTTGTTGAGGAATTGGTAACTTAGGTGGTTGTGAAGGATCCTCATTAAAGTTATAAACACTATTTGGATTCTTTTTGTTAAAAACTTGACGTAGTTCAAGGGTAGTACCAATTAAATTTGGAATAGCAGTAGTAAATTGATTGATAAATATTTGTCGTTCTTTATTTTGTGCCAATAAATCAGCTGCAGCTTCGGCCAGTGAAGTAAACTGAGGATCTTTTGTAATTTCAGCACGAACAGCATTTGGATCACCAACCTTTTGACGATATTTAACAGACGCATCACTAATCGCTTTGTTAAAATTAATCAAGAAGGTATTTAATGTAGCAATACTAGCCTTAGCCTCTGGACTTTTTGGATCATCATCGGCTTTTAACAAATTTACCACACGTTGTTGTAAATTTCCACTGAACAATGGACTTGACTTCAATGCGGTTAAATATTTTGTTAAATTTCTATTTGAATATACGCCCGTCGGAGTAACAGAATTATCTGGTTTAGGGGGTTGGATTGGTTGTTTTTCTGGATTAGGGGGCTGGTTTGGTTGTTCTTCTGGATTAGTTTGTATTTGTGAATTAGAAAAAGCATAGTCTATAGAGTTATTACCTCTTATTGCAATATATGCGGCAAATAATTTCTTAAAAATATCGCCTATATCATTTTTATGTAAAATAATATAAAGTTTCTTAAATTCATGCGGTTTAATTCCCAACGATGGAACGATTTTATTAACTATCGATTGAAATTTATTAATAAATTCAGTCTTCTTGGTATTGTCGTCCCAATATCCCAACTCATCTATTTCTTTTATAATAGGTGGTCTTATAGGCAATTCTATATTTTTAGGTATCGTTTTACTATCATTCGTTATATTATTCAAAACATTTTTAGCGTCTACTGGTAAACTATCATATAAACTGTTAAAATCTTGTTTTATTTTATTTACATCTATCTGTTTTAAAATTGTACCATTTCCGATATCATCTCCGAATTTTAAATCGTCAATGTTTAAAGTTTGATATCCATCTCGGTTTTGTCTTCCAGCAGTGCCTGTTGTGCCAGCAGTGCCTGTTGTGCCAGAAGTGCCTGTTGTGCCAGCAGTGCCTGTTGTGCCAGCAGTGCCTGTTGTGCCAGAAGTGCCTGTTGTGCCAGAAGTGCCTGTTGTACTTTTTATCGATTTAATCTTATTTGATAAATCCATCAATTGTGTTACATATTGAATTATTTCGGGGGTAATTAAATCTTTACTTGGACCATTTGTGAGATCATTAATAAGATTTTCTTTGGTTGATCCTATTTCACTTGCAATATTAGTTAAAAGAACATCTATATTTTTATCCAAAATTTCTAGATCGTTAGGTGACAATTCTTTTTTTCCACCTAAGCCCACTGATCCTTTTAATTTATCTAAAAAACCAGCTTCATTTAAAAATTCTTTATACAACTCTTCGGTGTAATTTATTTCATTCATATTATATATATAGTTTTTTAATCAACGTCTTGTATACTGATTCTTTTAAAGTTTCACCCGCTTGTTTAGCTAATTGATTAAGAATGTTTACATCAATTTGACCTCCCATTTCTTGTTTCATTTGATAACCTGCTAGTGCAGATGCAGCTTCATCTTTTGTTAATGTACCGATTACATTTACACCATTGATTGATAAAGGTATTTTGTCACCCACAAGAAGTGCGTTAAATTTAAGTGGAGCTCCAGAATAAAATTGTTCTGGTTTTATAATTCCTGCTTGAAGTGCTTTTAATAAAATTCTATATGGTCCAACTCCAAATGTATCAATATAGGATTGCATATATAGACTTGAATCAATTTGTCCATTTAATGCAGCTTTACCTATTTCGTTTACAGATTTACCAGCAATAGCAGCAGTTACATCACCTGTAACTGCAGAGGTTTGTTTGACTATTGTTGCTAGTGCGTTTTTAGGTAATCCACCGGCGCTATTAACAACTTTCATAATATCCTGTGTATCTGCCCATTTAAGGAATTCTTTTATCCCTGAAATACTTTCCTCAAAATTCTGATTACTAACCTCTGCTTTAAAAGCATCAAGTAATTTTTGATTTGTGCTAATAATTTTCAATAGTGCTGGATCCGCGCCGGGCCTTGGAGCAACCATTAACTTTGATATATCAGGTTCAGATACCTTAACGTTTCCACTCAACGTAGCTGCATCCGAAAACTGATCTGATCCAGGTGATCCTACAAAGTAAGATTTAGCGCCATCAATAAATCCTCCGCCCTTGAAGTAACTAAATAATCCTTTTGTAAGTGATCCACCAACCAATGATAAACCTGTGACTACTAATGCATTTTTAAACGCGTTGCCCCAAGATTCTTTTTTGAGATAATGACCAACAATTGTTCTTATTAATAAACCAACTAAAACTCCGATTGCCAATGATGTACCTACACTAGCACCTGCGAATGATACTGATAACATTTTTGTGATGTTAATTAACAAACCGATTATTGTATTGGTCCATTTTGGATTTAATTTTGTAAAATTTTGTAATTGATCAAGAGTTGATTTTCCAGAAGAATCGTTCTCATATGTTATGGTACCATCAGGTGCTCTTTTTGCAATCTTCATACTTGGACCCAATTTGGTCATTATCATTTGCCAAGCTGATCCTTGTTTTTTAGCATCCAATATATCTGATTTTAATGAAGACGACCAATTTACAAATCGAGTGAAAGCATTTACTACAATCGATTGAAATAGGTTCATTGCGATTTGTCCGGCTTTACCACCTAATTCTTTTGTTTTTAGTGCAGCCTTTTGAATGATGCTTGGTTCGGATCCAATATTTTTTGGTATGGATGTATCTTTTAGTCTTGCATCAGAACCAAAATTATCTAGATATGATTTATTATCACCGTGAAATTTATTAATCAGTGATAATATATTTTTGGAAGTATCAGCTGTTGATACTGGATCTGATGCGGCTTCTATTAACAGTGATATGTCTGAAATTTGTTGATTGCGTTTGTATATTTCTCTTAATGTTTTACGAGTACCAACGCTTAGTTTAAATTCTGCTAAATGTAGGGTGTTATTTTCTATACATTCGTGAAGAATAGCTAATTCATTTAACATTCGATTGAATGTAAATTCAGATTTTTTTAAATTATTAATGGTTTGTTTAGACAAATTCGGATTTAACCATTGATTTTCTTCCAATAAAGATATCATATATTTATAAATATGCTGGTGTAAGTAAAAATTGATTAAAATAAAGTTGACACAATTGTGGTTTGTATGTATTATAGATTATATTCTAAGGCTGGTAATCTTAGAGTCATTGGTTTATTACCACGTTTAAATATTAAATTAAATTATATTAGTATGACAGGTAAAAGTGAGAACTCAGTGCAAAATAGTGTTAAATACGTAATTTTACGTGATGGTCGCCGAGTATCGGATTTGGAATATATTTCCAAAGATGAAGCTAGAGTCGAATATGATCATTGGAAGTCTATTATTAAAAGATGGCCAGATGGATCGAAAGTTGAAATTGTAGAAGTTAAAAATAATTAATTATGGGACTAAGAGAACAAATTAAAAATGCAAATTCAGAATCAGAGATTACTTCTCTACTAACAAAAGCTCAGTCTTTTGAGTTTGCAGCTGATAAAACTAAGAAATCGTGGAAATCAACAGCTAGATTTAGATTGGCGCAATTGTCAAGTAAAGATGTGGCACAAAATCCTGAAAAACCTGTTGAATCTAAAAAATCTTCTAAAAAGAAAAAAGGTAAATATACAGAAAATACAGAGGTTGCGAGTTTGTAATTAAGAATATATTTGATATGAAAAGACGTTACGTAAGTAACGTCTTTCTTTTTTTACAGATATTTATATATAATGTCAGGTAAACTTTTAACATTAACCTTGCCTTCTGATTATGATCAGATGGAAAGTTTAATTAAGTTGAATAAAATAAAATTGATGGAACATATAGTTACATCGATAGGTTATGCGTTAAACAACAATTTAGATGTTATAGAAATATTTAACTTTGAAAATTCAGATTTTATTGTAGTTCTTGACTACGAATCGTTTGAATTTAATTTAGATAATATATACGACTATTATATTTCTACGGAAATTTATGAAAAATGTAGTCGTGTTTTAAATATCAAACAACAACTAAACCAAAAAAATGAGCAAGAAAAAAGACACAAGTCCAAAGGTTCACCAAAACGAAAAAATTAGAGAATCAGTTAGAATAGATGAACGATCTCTTACCCCAAAACAAATTGAATTATTAAATTTACTACAAAATAAAACAACCAAACTAGTCTTTATATCTGGCCCAGCTGGAACTTCCAAAACATATACATCAATATTAGCCGGTTTAAACTTATTGAATCAAAAAAGAGTGAGTGAAATAGTTTATGTACGAAGCATAGTAGAAAGTAGTGATAGCAAATTAGGATTTTTACCAGGTGAAATGGATGAAAAAATGAGTCCATACATTCAGCCATTGATCGACAAGTTAGAAGAATTATTGCCAAAACACGACATTGACAAGTTGAAAAAAGAAGAACGCATTCATGGATTTCCAATCAATTTCTTACGCGGTTTGAGTTGGAATGCTAAATGTATTGTTGCAGATGAAGCGCAAAATATGACTAAAAAAGAGTTAACTACATTAATAACGCGTGTTGGGGAATTTAGTAAGTTATTTATTTGTGGTGATCCCGATCAAAGTGACATAAATGGTAAGAGTGGATTTGTACCAATGATGAATACGTTTGACGACGAAGAAAGTAGAAATAACGGTGTTTATGTGTTTAAGTTCACCGAAGAAGATATAGTTAGAAGTGGTTTGATAAAATTTATATTAAAAAAATTAAAAAACGTAGTATAACTTATAATTATTAGTATAATATGGCGATAGTATCCAATCAAGGTAGATCCGTTACCGAATTACCAACATTAACAGCTGGTAGTATCGGAAATAATGATTTTTTAATCATACAGAACGTTAGTAGCAACTCAACTAAAAAGTCAACAATTAATAGCTTTGTACAAAAAACCGGCGTTCTTTTGACAAGCTTTAACAATTTAAACTTTGTAGGGCCAAATAATACATATACAGGTTCATTTAGAAGTTTCGAGGGAGACAATTATTCCATAATCAGCCAAAAAGTACCAAATGTATTCAAACGTGCTATAGTAAGTGACTACCTAACTATTGGATACAATCCTACAGCTCCTACATTTTTAGGGATATATGCAAAAACTATTAATTTTGATCAAGCTATAGGTGGCGGCGGTAATATATTATTTACAGGCAACGGTATTGATAGTGAAATTAACATTTTAGATTATCCAGGCGGTCTTATATTAGAGAACACGCCATTAAATATACAACAAATTACTGCTAGTTTAGGTATTACCAGTAGTTTGAAAGGAAAATTACGTGGAAATGTAACATCAACCACTGGTAAAAGTAGTTTTTACAATGTAGACGTAAATAACAATTTATATGCAATTAACGCTGAGCTTGATAGTGTTATAATTACTGGCGGAACAATTGAAAACGTTACAATTAATGGTACATCTATCGGGGGAACAACGCCTGGTATAATATCAGGATCTAAGATATATTCTCAAAATGGATTTACTGGAATTTTTACTGGAAGTGGTAATATTTCAATGACGGGTAGTTTAAAAGGTACGTTTTTAGGAAATATAACAATAGGAACAGGCACAAGTACATTTAATAACATAACTTCTTCTAGAATTTATTCAACTGTTTCTGTAAAATCGCCGTTATTTATCGGCACATCTAGTTATTCCTTCAATGGTATTGGTGAGATTTCCGCTTTTACTAGTAGTTACGCACTTACATCCAGCAGATGTATGTCAACTACAGCTGATACAGCTTCGTATTTAGTTTGGTCCAATTTAAACACAAATGGTACTGCTAGTTATTCTTATAACGGAAATTTAAAATACTCTTCATTTTCCAGCAGTTATGCACTTACATCTAGTAAAGCAATAAGCAGTAGTTATTCATTTGAAACCACAACGTCTTCTTATGCTATAAGAGCTTCAAGCGTTGCTGGTACTGTAGATAATGCGATCAACGCATTAACAGCTGATTCTGCTACAACATCTTTGACCGCTTCTTATTTATTAAAAGGTGCATTAAATAGTTCTAGTGCTGTTCCTTATTTTGATGGTACTAGATTGACCACTTCGCCGTTATTCTATAAAAATGAAAGTGGACAGATTAATTTTTATATATCCGCTTCTGCTAAATATGGTCAGTCTAATTTTATAGTTTTAAATAGAGGATCAGGTACATCCAACGCAGCGGGACTAGTATTACAAAATAAAAATAGATCAAAAGGATATCCAAATCAAGACCAATGGTATATTCAATCTGTTACTAGTGGTAGCTTAACTTTAAGCATAACAACAGGTTCATATCATCTTAAAAATGCTACTATAACGTCAAGAACAACGAATACAGCTGGAACTATGGCGGCTATGAAACACATGAGAAATGGTTTCTATTTTTGGCCATATATTTACACTGATTCAGCTGCTAGAGATGGTGCTGTAGGTATCGGAGTTACTCCTCCACATGAACCAACTGGTTCTATAAATAAATATTTACTTGCTAAGTTGCATATTAGAATGTTTAGTGGCAGTAATCAGGCCGCAAATGTTGCTGGATCAGTATTAGCAGGAAATTTTATAAATGGTGCTCCTGTGGGAGTAGAAAATAAACAAACAGCAATTTTGGTTCAATATGGATCAAGTAGTTTTTCAAATACATTTTACGTATCAAGTAGTGGAAATATACGTGCTTATGGATCTATAAGTGGTAGTAAAATGTATTCTTATGGAAGTATAAAAGTAGATAATGGATCTTTTATTTCCAAAACTGATAGTGCTATTTTAACAGGATCATTCAAGGGCAATTATCAACAAGATTATACAACAGTAAGTGCTACAGTTGCGGCCGCAACCACTAATTTGAGTTTTGATGACTATGATTTTATTTATCTAACTGCTACTGCAGCTCAAACATTTAATGTAAACTTGACGCAAAAGAAAGTGTGTTATTTATATTTCTATAATAATAGCGGAGGTACATCTTTTACTTGGAGCACAAGTACATCAAACTCATTAAAGTGGCCAGGAGCATCGGCCTTAAATCCTGCAAATGGAGCTAGAGATCTATATTCCGTAGTTTTAATGGGTGGCGAAATTCTAATAACCAGAATAGGTGCTTCTTATTCTTAATAGTTTATATTTATAAAATATGTCAACTCCGTGCAATAGTTTAAATGTTCAACTAATTAAGGTAAGTGAACTTGCTAATTATACAAACATAAAAAATGCAGATCAATTGATGGTTGTAGAAAATACAGATGGTACAAAGTTTTCTAGAAAATCTAATTTGTCTGATATCAAAACTTATGTAAATTCAGGAGGTATTTCTGGATATACTACTTCATTGTTCAATTCTACTACTGATGTGAATAGTTTTTATACGAGAAACACTAATGTTTTTTCTTTTTCACACGGATTTTCTTCAGTACCATCTTTGGTCAGAGTGGTTTTAAAGTGTGATGCAAATGATGGAAGATTTGTTATTAATCAAGAAGTAGACGTATCAACATTTTATAATAATCAAACCAAACCAATTTGCAATATTGTATCAGATTCTAGCAATGTATTGATAATAGTTCCTACATATACTACTATTACTACATATGATTATAATAGCACCACTAGTGTTATTACAGAATATACTATTGACCCAACCAAATGGTACATTAAAATATACGCCTGGAAGTAAATATGTCAACCACCTGTAATTTAATACAACAAGTAAAAGTTAGTGACTTAGTAAGATATAATGCTCTAACAGCTAAAGATTTAATACTGACCATTGAGTCAGGATCATCAAATGATTTATATTCTAGAAAAAGCACATTTGGGGATGTAGTTGATTTTCTATCAAATGTTACGGGATCATACACAGGAAGCTTTTCTGGTTCAGCAAAGACATTAAAAGGCATTTTCACCGGAAGTTTCACAGGTAGTTTTAAAGGTTTAACTACTGGTATTTTCAGCGGAAAAAGTACAGGCAGTTTTACAGGCAGTTTTAAAGGTTTAACTACTGGTAAGTCAGTTACTTCTGGATCTTTGAGTGGAAGTTTTTATGGATCTTTACTATCTAAAAAAGCAAATTTATCTGGTAGTTTTAGCGGTAGTTTATTTGGATCTTTAGTAAGTAAAAATTCTAAATTAACAGGAAGTTTTAATGGTGTAACAAGAGGTCGTTTTTCAGGAAGTGTATCAGCTAGTATAAAAGGTTATATTAGTGCTTCCAATCATTATAACGCAAATAAAAAAGTAGCATTTTATGGTACGGCTAGTTGTGCTAAAACCGCATCCTATGCTTTGAATCTTGGGGGATTAGTATCTGGAACAGGTACTTCAAATCAATTTACTTATTGGTCTGGTACAAGTACGTTGGAATCTACCAATTATATTGTAAGAAATAGCACTATTAATAATTTAGGTAGTATGCCTGCGGGTAGAATTACGGTCAATAACCCATTACAATTTAATGCTGTCGGAGAACAAATAATACAATATTCATCCTCTGGAAATTCAATTTATGGATTGGGATTGCAAAATGGAAATAACTATTTAAGAACTACAGCTAATTTTGCGATTTATTATTCTGGATCACACGTTAATAGTAGTTTTCTTACCGGCAAAGATATAACTTGGCAATCTGGTAAATCAGGATGGGGAGTACTAGGAATTAGACAAAGATTATTAAGTGTTGGTAATGTTGTAAGTTCTGATAATGTTAATGCACAATTACATTTACATTTAAGTGGTTCAACAGGTTGGCCAACTGGTTATAATCCAAATACAAATGTATTTTTAATTACATCAGGTAGTAATCAAACAAAATTGTTACGCGTAAGCGGAAGTGGTCAATTAGATGTAAGAGGAGACATAGTAGCACTTTCTACATTTGCAACTTCCGATTATAGATTGAAAGAAAATATAAAGCCGTTGGAAAACGGTTTGGATAAAATAAATCAAATAAATCCTATTGAATTTATCTGGAAATCAAACAAGAAAAAAGACTATGGCGTTATTGCTCAAGAAATAGAAGCTTTATATCCAGACTTTGTTTCGGAAAATTTGGAGGGGTATAAAGTTGTTAAATACAATCCTCTCGTTGCTTTATTAATAAAATCTATTCAGGAATTACACAAAGAAGTTCAAGAACTTAAAAATAAAAATTGAATTTGATATATATAGGGTATATGCCTGTAAATATATTAAATCGATTCGGACCATTGAGTTTTAAAAGTCAGACTAATAATACTGAAAATCTTTCTATAAACAGTTTATTAAGTAACTTTTACAACCCAGGATCTAATAATTTTTCATTATCACAGAGTTATTATCAAATTGAGAATAGAGTTGGTAATCCAAATACAGACACTAAAACAATTAATATAACTAATCCACTTGGCGCTGGCTTTATAAACAAAGACAATAATCGACCAATAAAATTTAGTGAGTTTTATGGATCATCATTTTTTAGCAGTTCATTTAAAGTGGAAGCTTCTACGGGTATATCAACTGTAAAAATTTATTCTCCGAGTGTAATTCAAAATAATAATTTTTTAACAAATAATATACAAGACAAAGTTTATCAATATACGTTATATTCAAAATCAGATGTTACAATTCCAATTGCTGATTCAGGATGGAATAAAGTTTTTTCATATGCCAAATCAGGAGATAACACAGAACAATTTTATAATTTGGTAAATACAAAAGCTTATAAATTAATCGCTAAGGATTGTCTTTCAAATGCATTTAGTTCAAGTATGTTTATTGGTACGTGCGCTAGTAGTGTTACCGATAATACTACTTATACATATAATATAACTGCGGCAGATCTACCTACAGCTAGTTCATTATTGTTACAAAAAATAAATGAAGACAAAGTTGTTAATCAATACACAAACACAAAGTTGACGGATCTATCTAATATATTAACCAACTTAAATAATTTATTACAAAACCCAAATATATCTACATTTAAGTCTTCAGGTCAACTTTTACCTACTATCGTTTACAAAGATAACCTAGGATATAATAGAACATTAAACTTCGATGGACTGATTTTGCAAAAATCAAATGTACCAAATGGAACTTTAGGGTATTTTTATATAGGTTTAGTAACGGCTACAAGTTCGGGCGGTACAAATCCAACATTTGAATATGCATTTGAAAATACATCAACCTTTGGAAAAATAACTTTGTATATTATAGGCACTCAAGATTCAAGTGGAACATCTTGTACACCACCGCCGGCGCCGACAACAGTTGGAAATTTTCCAACCAATATTTCATTTACAGGCCCGAGATGCGGTTATTTAGATTGCGGTGATGGTTATACTCAACCAGTGTGTAATCCAACTTCCACCACGCAAATAAAACATAGTGGTAGCTTCATAATCACGAATAATAACAATGCGGAAATGTTAGCTACTATAAGTCCAACTTGGACAAAGTTAGACGGTACTCCATTAGATTCACTTGTAAGTACTGTATCTTTTACCCCCACAGGAATGTTTTCTATTCTCGCTAATAGTACTAAAAAAATAAGTATTGGTTTCGGTTTATCGGATTATCAAAATACACTTCAACCAAAAACTTTTACGGCTAAAGGTTCGGTTAATCTAACATTACCACTGGGATATTCTCCACAATCGCAAAATTGTGAAATTTTAGCTAATTTTGATAAAAATTCATGTAATATAAGTTTGCCTCTTAAACAAACATGGATTACACCTAGTTCTTGGCAAGCTGTGGGAAATCAGTTATCTTGCAATTCAAATCCAAATTCTGCTCAGATTATATCAAATCCGTCTTCTACAATTCAAGTGAGACACAGTGGTAGTTTTACAATAACAAATAATTTCATCAAACCAATTACATTTACATTTAATAAAAATAATTGGCAAAATCAAAATGGAACTACTATAAATCCATTACTTACTCCAATTGAAATGGATCCGGATTCGCCAATTACTTTACAACCAAATCAGAGTAAAAAAATATCCGTATCATTTGGAAAAGCTAACTATAACAATCCAAGTCAACCAGCTACAGTTGATTTAAGATGTCCGTTTACTGCTACAACAGATGCCGATTTTTATATAAATCCAGTCACTGAGAATTATTTTTATTTTTCCTCAGATAAAAATAGTTGTGTTGTTGTCAATCTTAAAACGCCAAATTGGCCTGTAAGTATAGGTTTGGGCGGAGATAATGCTATAAATTGTGATTGTGGAACATCAACTTCGCCGCAAGTATGTGATCCTACACTTTTAACACAAATAAAACATACTGGCAGTTTCATAATTACAAATAACAATCCTGATTCTATGACCATTACGTTGAATCAAAACTGGACCAATAATGATGGAAGTGTATTAAATTCACTTTTATTGCCTATTATTATCGATCCGCAATCTCCTATTTCGATTGAACCTTATAAATCTAAAAAAATAAGCATCGGCGTTGGAATTTCAAACTATACAAACGAAAGTCAACCTAAAAGTATAGATATAAAAAATTTAGCAGTCGCTTCTTTACCTGCTGGTTACACGGAAACGTCAAAAGACGTATCAATTAGATTTTCGTCCGATAAAGATAAATGCAAAAAACAAGTTGTTGTACCTGTTGCTCCTCCAGTAGTTACACCTGTTACTAGTAATTTAGGGTGTATAAGTTATAATCCTCGTATGCTTGAAAGTTGGACGCAAATAAAACTTAGAACGGTGGTAACAATTGCATATAAAACTGGTACATCCGCTGATAAAACTTTTGCCAAAGCAGTTGTTAATGCTTTGCCAAATTTAGGATGTACATTACCAACAAGTATAACACAAGATGGTTATTCAGTTGGTATCAATTGGACTTTGGATAATGAAGGGGAACAAAGTTATGCATGTACAACAGGGACATCAGGTCAATTTTCAGGCACTTATACAGTTGTAACAACCAATGCCATATTAGGAAGTGCAAATTTTTATATATTGTTCTTAAGAAAAAACAATAATAATCTAGACGGTGAAAATTACATTAATTTGTGTCAGACAGGTGGTGTTTCGTCAAGTGGTGGAGGGTGACCAGCTGCTTGGCAATTGATGGAAACTTTAGAACGAGGATTTATACCCGCTAGAGAAATTGAAATAGGTATGCATCTTCGTGACACTGAATTTGGTAAATGGAATAAAGTAAGTAAAGCGTACATTGATAGAGCGCCAATATATAGAACAATTATTGATGGACAAATATTTGACGTTGATAATAGTCACAAATGGTACATTGGAAACGGAGAATGGACAACTGTTACAGAGATTAAAAAAGGCGATAAACTCGAAAATGTAACAGGTGAAAAATTAACTGTAACTGATAATTTTGTGTTATATGAAAACGAAGAATTTATGCATTTAAACTGTGAAAATAGTAGATTTGTTATGGGAACTGGTATTATTGGTCACAATTTTCCATTTCAAAAATTTTAATTTTTTTTGATATTGACAACTATATATTACTGATGGTAAAGTACTATCACGGCAATGCTCGAGTGAGGTTGCTAAGATAATAAGTTCAATAGAATTATTAAAAGAAAGGTAAATATATGGCAGTAATTAAATATAGTAGTCCGTTTACATTGCGTCACATTGACCGTGACGAATTTCTAACTCCGTTTGATCGTGTATTTGATGAAGTATTCGCAAATCACTTTCCTGAATTAACAAAAGAACTTGGAGTTGGATTCTTCGAAAAACAGAGTTATCCCCGTGTAGATGTAGTTGATTATAATGATCGTGTGGAAATTTTAGCGGAAATTCCAGGTCTAAGTAAAGACGAAGTATCGGTTGAAGTACAAGAAAATGTACTTACCATTAGTGGTCAAAAGATCAAAAATGTGGAAGATAAAGAATCTACTGGAAAATATATTCGTAGAGAGTTGAAACATAGTAGTTTTAAACGTAGTTTCACTCTTGGTGATCAGATTGATAAATCAGAACCACAAGCAAAATTTGAAAATGGTTTATTAAAAGTAACACTAGCAAAAATAAAGCCGGTTATTCCGGTAACTAAGAAAGTAAAGATTGGTTAAGTAATATTCAATCAAGGTTATATTAAACCCCGTTATTAATAACGGGGTTTTTATTTTTTTAGATATTTATAGATATGATAAAATTTAATAATTTAGTAATATTCACATCACTTTTAATAGCCGGATGTGCAGCTTATTTTAGCGTATACGGTATAGGTCTACTATTTTCCGGGGCTACAATCGCTGCTATGGTAATGGCATCTTCATTAGAATTGGGAAAATTGGTAACTACATCTTGGTTATTCAAATATTGGAGTAAAGCTCATTTGTTGATGAAGACTTATATGATAGTAGCTATATTTGCTCTTATGGCTATAACTTCATTGGGTGTATTTGGATTTTTAACAGCGGCTTTTCAAAAATCATCATTAGAAACTGAATTATCCGTTAGCAAAATATCCACGTTAGAAACACAGAAGAATGAAGAAAAGATCAAAATGGAATCCATAAAAAAGTCTATTGATAGAATTTATTCATTAAGAAGTTCACAAGAAGGTAGATTAACCGAAGTGTTAACCAATACGTTAATAGCTAGAAATCCAATTCAATTGCAGAACATACAAAATCAAATCAATGATCAGATTACAGATCTAAACAAACAATTAGATTCTGAAAATGAAAAGTTTAAAGTTTACGGCGATAAAGTTACAAAGATCGATGAAGAAATTTTCAAATTGAAAGTAGATAATAGTCAAAAGAAAGATATTACCACGTTTAAGTTTGTAGCAGATCAATTCAATACTACAATTCAGAATGTAGTGAAGTGGTTTATAGCTGTGTTAATTGCCGTGTTTGACCCTTTGGCAGTTATATTGTTATTAGCTTATAATATAAGCACAAACAAAACTTATACCGATGACGAAAAAAATTACGAATTATACAAAAAACAAGAAAATAAAAAAGAAGAATCTGTGGAAAATAAAGTTGAATCTACAGTTATAGAAAAAATAGTGGAGAAGCCAGTTGAGGTTGAAAAAATTGTAGAAAAAATAGTGGAGAAGCCAGTTGAGGTTGAAAAAATTGTAGAAAAAATAGTGGAGAAGCCAGTTGAGGTTGAAAAAATTGTAGAGAGAAAAACAAAAGGTGGTGTAAGAGGAATGTTTAGCTTTTAACAAATAAAATAATTTTTAAATGATTTTTCACTGATCCACTATATATGTAATTATACTTATGGATGAATCAGAGTTAAAAGAATTGTACAAATTGATAAAAAGATCGTATGACGAATCTTGTTGGAAAACTTTAAACGATGCTTTAGATTACATTTCAGAGTTTGTAGAAGTAGACGAAGAGTCAAATTTAGAAAATGATTAATATATTACTATCGTTGGGTCTGTTTATTTCTGTTTTGTGTAATTTGTTTTTATTGATCGCACTCAAAAGATCATTTAGTCAAATTGATATGCTTGAGGATTGGATTATAAATATTAAAAAAGAAATAAATAGTACATATAATAAATTGAAAGAAACTGACAATCGTGGTATCTTTGAAAAAGATGACGATGTTGGTTTTCTTTTCGCAGACTTAAAAAAAATAATTGAATCTTTGAATCAAAAAGTTAGTGAAGAAGAAAACGACTCTGTTTAACATTATTATTTTGAATGAAACAGTTTAAAAAAACAAAAGTCATTGGTAAAAAACCAAATAAAATATTAATTAAAAAGAATCATAAAGTTACTTCTATGGTAAAAACTATCAAGAAAAAGACAAAAAAAATAAATAAAATTTTTATCCCAAAGTCGTCGAAAAAACCTAATAAAAATAAGTTAAAAATAACTTATGAGCCAAAAAAATTATCGGATATAAATGTTCCTAGAAATATCACAGATAAAGATATAATAGTAATAAATGAAGTAAATCCAATCAATAAAGAGGTAGAAGAACTTACAGAAGTAAGAAAAAAAAGAAGAGGTAGAAACAAAAAAGAAAAAATATACTTTTCTAGAAAAACCGAAGAAGCTATTATTGAATATAATTCAGAAGAAGATTTAACAAAAAGAAATGAAATATATGAAACGCGTATAAAATATAGTTTTGATAAATTAGTAGAAAATATATTCAACACTTTTAAATTTACTTATTTTGATAACAGTCCACTAGAAATTCAAAAAGAAACAGTAACACATTTAGTATCAAATATTCATAAGTTTGAATCGGGTAAGGGTAAAGCTTTTAGTTATTTTAGCATAGTTGCAAAAAATTATTTAATATTCCATAACAATAATAACTACAAAAGATTCAATCAGCACGTAGATATTAGTGAAACTCCAGATGAAGATAGTGTATGTTTACAAACTGAAGACGCACATCATAGAGAAATGCAAACCAAGGAGTTTATGAAACTTTTGATAAACTATTGGGAAAAAAATGTAAATAAAATCTTCACAAAACAAAAAGATTTAAATATAGCATATGCTGTTATAGAATTGTTTCGTAATAGTGATAGAATTGAAAATTTTAACAAAAAAACACTTTATTTATATATAAGAGAATTAAGCAATTGTAAGACTCAACAAATAACTAAAATTGTAAATAAAATGAAAAGTTATCAAAATGTTGTTAGTAAAAACTATATAAATAACGGTAAAGTTTAAAGTTAAAAAAACAAATAAACCACTCAAATAGAGTGGTTTTTCTATTTATACTTATATGGATCTGAATTTTGAAATTTATAAAGGAAAAAACTTTTCTGGACTTTGCAAAGATATTGTAAAAAACTCAGAAAGTAAAAAAGATCAAATAGATATATTGATATCTGAATTGAGAAGTTTGATTAAAACAGTAAATGACGCAACCATCATTGTTCCTATGATCAAAGATTATTACGATGTTGGTGTAAAAAACGATGAACAGTTAGTAAAATTAGCTGCTGTAATTCAACGCTTGTTAGCAAAAGGTGAAGCGAGTGGTGAAGGCTCGGCAATGGTGTTAAGTGAAGATGAAAGAAAACAATTGATGGATGAGGTTATAACTATCAGTAAAGGTGAATAAGTATGGTTAATACAGACATTTCTAAAGCCAATAAATCCCCACAGTTACAAGATCAACAAATTAAAGATTTGGTTGATATTCGTTCACCTTTGCAACTCGCCGTTGTAGTCGATGTTATATTTAACGAAAACCACGTTAAATTACAAGATGCGTATAAACAAAAAATAAATCCTCAAACAGTACCGCTCAATTATAAAAACGAACCAGCAAATGAGGAAGACGTTGATTTTTCGTATATAGGTCGAGCTAAGGTGAGAATATTGTCTCAAGAAAAAAAGTCATCTGTAGAAAAATTACCGTGGGCAATACCTTTAGATCAAACTATCACACAATATCCATTAGTAAATGAATTGGTATTGGTACAAAAAGTCGGTAGCAATTACTACTATAGTAAACCAGTTAATAAATTTAACTTTCCTACCAATATAGATTATACAGTAGAAACGGTCTATAGTGAAAACGGAAAACCCGCCGTACCATTTTATTTTGACAGCAATAGAGCTACATATACATCCGCGCCTATATATTCAAAATACAACAATATTGGATATGTAGGTGAGTATTTTATATCTAATCCTTTTATACGTTTAATTAAAAAGAATGAAGGAGATACCACAATTGAAAGTAGATTTGGTCAATCAATTAGATTTAGTGCGTATGATAATAATCGACTAAATGACAAAGGATCATATCCATCTTATGATTTGAATAAAAATTTACTCAAAGAATCGTCCGATGGGGGGTACGGCAATCCAAAAATAACCATAAGAAATCGTCAAAGAAATATAGCACTTGATGTGCCACAACAACTTCATCCAAAGTTACCACCTATTCCAAAAATAACACCAATAGAAAAAAACTTTGGCGGTCAAGTAGAAGAAGATATAAATAATGACGGTAGTACTATTCAAATAACAAGCGGAAAAACATTTAGTGAATGGAAAACAACCGTTTACAAAAGTATTTTTGGTAAAACAGTAGATGGAAATCCCACAGAAGAACAAACGAAATTTAATCCTAAAAATTCCAGTTATTTTGTATTTCCAAGTTTAAACGGAGACCAAATTGTACTGAATACAGATAGATTAGTACTTAGTAGTAGATTCGCAGAAACATTTCATTTTAGTAAAAAACGTTATGCTGTGGCTACTGACAGTGAATATACAGTTGATGCTAATGATAATGTTGTAATAACCACGAATAACGTTGCTTGTGTAAATGCACCTCAAATCTTTTTGGGTCAATACGGTGAAACAAACGAACCAGCTTTGTTGGGTCAAACTACAGTAGACTGGATGTATGATTTGTGTAATTGGTTGTTAGACCACGTACATTGGTATCATCACGTACACCCACATCCACATACTCATCCAAGATCAGGAAATGCAACTCCGGAAAATACAAAGGATGCTAATCCGGATCAAACGCAAATACCAGTACAACAAATCAAGCTTAAACTACTAAGAGATAATCTGCACAAGACATTGAGTAGAAGAGTATTCGTTACTGGAGGTGGTTATGCGCCTGGTAGTAATGGAGTTAAACCAACAGGTAGTGGCGGTGAATGTAGAGATCCAGTTGAAATTAACACGGTTACAGGAGCAGGTGTTGTCGGCGATTTCAAAGGTAGAAATCGTCGTGAAGGTCCTGTACAAATTGAATTTGAACTTGAGGATTAATATCTATGGCAAAAAATAATGAAATATTTGATACACCAATAGTAGATCTTTTAGGTAATTTACAATCAAGTAAAAAACCTCTTAAGATTATTAATGATGCAAATAAAGAATTGAATATTGACCAATACTTCAATGGAAAAACATTTGCTGGTTCTGTAGATAGTATTAAAGAATCAGTTAAAAAGTCTAATTTACCCGACTCAATTAAAAATAAAGTTGAAAACTTAAGCAGTGATTTTTGGACGGATTTAAATCTAGCATTTGAAAGAGACGAAAATGCTACGAGTAATATAATAATAAATTTACCAAATAAAAAATATCATATTATATATGAAATTACATATAGACCGTGGTACATTTCACAATATAAACCTACTGTTGCCGATGATTTTTTGAAAAACGGATTTAACCCTCCCAGTAAAAGAAAAACTTATCAATTTTTTGGAGATTGGGTTGAAGCAGTTTATAACGCCGACGTATTTCTTCTAAGAGGAAAATTTAAAGATTATTTAAAATTTCAAAATTTAGCATATTATGGATCACTTCAGACATTTGATATTCTTAAATCCGCGGCAAACAAAGGTGACAAAGAATTAAGACGAGATTTTGGTGCAGTTTTTAATTTACCAAATGATCCTGATCCAGCTTTACCTGGCCCACCTACGCAAACTATATCTGGAGTAACAAATAAAGCTCCTGTTGTAGATAATCCTAATATAAAACTTCCATCTCAAGAAGTTAAGGGGTTAGACGCAAATGCAGCACAACAAGCAGCAACACAAGCGCAAGGCGCAGCATCTAATGTGGTGTCTCAAGCACAAAGTGCAACTGGCGGATTGGCATCTCAAGTTCAAGGTGCGGCTGGTCAGGCACAAGGTGCATTAAATAATGCTCAACAATCGGCGGGGGGAGTATTAAATAACCTATCATCCGGAGTTAAAGGTGCATTAGGAGGTGGTGCTTTAGGTGCAGGTATAGGAGCATTAGCCGGTGGTGGAAAAGGAGCTTTAATTGGAGCTGGAGCCGGAGTTTTGGCTGGGGGTATAGCGGGTAGTTTAGTTGATAAACTCAATCCAAAGGGTATTAAACCAGATGGATTGGGTAAAGATTGGTCACCTGATAAATTTAGTCCTGAAACTATTGCCGGAAACGATAAATTCGTAGATCCAAAGACTGGAGTTATAGGATCAACCTCAAAATTAGCAGCTGGATTAAAAGGTGGAGTATTAGGAGGCGCACTTGGAGCTGGTGTAGGTGCATTAGCGGGTGGTGGAAAAGGAGCTTTAATTGGAGGATTGAGTGGTACTGCACTTGGAGCTGGTTTATCTGTTGGTGGAGTAACCGGCGGCGTTTTGGCTGGTGGTGGATTGGGGGCTGGTATTGGTGGATTGGTTGGTGGTGGAAAAGGAGCGGCAATTGGTGCTGTTTCTGGGGGTGTAGTTGGTGCGGCTGCAGCAAAATTAGCAAGTGTTAAGAAAAATATGCCTAAACCTAATATTCCTAAACCACCCAGTACACCTCGTATAAAAATTGTAAAATTACCAAAACCACCTGATATAAAAGTAAATACGGATTTATTAAATTTACCTAAATCTAGTTTTAGTTAATAATTATATATAATAGTATGAAAATAGAAGTATTAAAAGAATTCATTAAGAAAACTGTACAACAAGAAGTTCGTAGCATAGTTCAATCCGAAATTAAACTTCAATTGGCCGAAGTATTTTCAAAAGAAGTATCACAACCAAAGAAAAAGTTGTCGGATTCTAGTTTGGAACAAGAAATAATGAAAGAGTTAGAATCTTTAAACGAGTCTTCCACTGAAGTAGAACAACCAAAACCAGTGAAGAAATATGTTAAATATACAAACAATCCGATGTTAAATGATATATTGAATCAAACCACAGGTGGAGTACCTCAAGAGGGTGGTATGGTTAGCACGTTGGGTGGATATGGAGGTAGTACACCAGAAGTTATCAACGAAACAAAAGTACCTACTAACGCCACAGAACCAGTTAAAAGTGTATATAGTGCTTTAAATAGAGATTATAGATCATTAATGAAAGCTGTAGACAAAAAGAGAGTTAAGGCTTAATTATGGCTAAAAAAGCGTTAGGACTTAAAATACCATTTAGATTGGGTCAGGATGGTTATTTTGAAACAAATGTTGAAACTATTTCTCAAGTTTCAAGCAATATTAAAAACCTTTTGTTAACCAGACCAGGTGAAAGACGATTTAATAATGCTTTTGGTTCATCGCTATATGGTGTTTTGTTTGAACAAAACGAATTAGAACAAATGTTGCCTATGTTAGTAAATTTAATACAGAATGATGTAGATAGATTTATGAACGGCGTTATTGTTGAAGATGTTAAAGTTAAATTATTGGAAAATGATATTATAAATAATGACTATAACAAAATATTTATAAAAGTAGCATTTAGTTACAAAGCGCTAAAATCTACGACTGAAGTAATTATCACAAATACAAATATATAATGCAACAATTAATAAATAAAACATTTAGAGCTAATACAAAAGACGTTTTGTATTTGAATCGTGATTTTACTTCTTTAAAACAACAGTTAATAGATTTTACAAAACAGTATTATCCACAGAGTTTTAAAGATTTCAGCGAAAGTTCACCTGGTCAGATTTTTATTGAACAAGCTTCTTTTGTAGGCGATGTATTATCTTATTATACAGACTATCAATTCAAAGAAAGCTTCATACAATTTGCAGGTGAACGAAAAAACATCATAAATCAGGCTCTTTTTTTGGGATATAAGCCAAAAGTTTCTTCTGTATCATCTACTCAAGTTGAACTTTTCCAATTGCTGCCCGCTACAAGAACATCTGGTGTAAATGGAGAATATATACCAGATGAGAAGTACTGTTTGATATTAAAACCATATACTCAATTATCTAGTGTATCAGGTATATCATTTATTGTAGAAGAAAGTGTAGATTTTAGTCAAGATACTTTGTTTTCGCCTAGAGAAATAAGCGTTTATAACCGTGATGGTACAGGAGCTCCTTTGTTTTATTTAGTTAAAAAAACGGCTCAATGTTATTCGGGTAGAATAATAACAAAAACATTTACAGTTGGAGATCCTCAACCGTTTTATAAATTAAAATTGGACGAAACTAACGTTGTTAAGATCATAAGTATTGTAGATTCAAATGGCATTAATTACTATGAGACACAATATCTTGCACAAGACACAATACCTATATTGGTTGATAACGTCCCACTAAATAACCAAACATTATCCCCATATAGAAGTGAGACTCCTAAAATATTGAAGTATTTAAGAACAGAACGTAGATTTATAACAACTGTAGATCAAAATAATTTTACATATATACAATTTGGAGCTAATACTGAAAACTACGAAAACACTGTAATTATTCCTAATCCAACTAATGTAGGAGTTGCTTTATCAAATTTAAAAAACTTAAATATATCTTTAGATGGAACCAATGTATTAAAAGCAAATTCTTATGGAGTGTCTCCATCAAACACAACATTAACAATAAACTATGTAGTGGGTGGTGGTTTGGAGTCAAACGTAAATTCGGATGAAATTAATAAAATATCAATCACGGATTATCTTAATGATGTAACCAGTTTAACTGATAGCGAAGTTATTTTATTAAATAACATAAAAAATTCATTAAGAGTAAACAATCCACTTTCAGCAACTGGAGGTAATGAAGCTGACACGAACGAAGAAATAAGACAAAATGCTATATTGAATTTTTCCTCTCAAAATAGAATGGTTACATCGGAGGATGTTTTGTTGCGTGTATATTCTTTGCCAACTTATTTGGGTAACATATCTAAAGCATATGTCGAAAGCAATTCAAGCCGACGTATACAATATAATCAGTTAATCAGAGGGGTTGTGGATGCAAATGGAAATGAAATTTTAGATTTAAATCCTCTTAACCCACTTGATAGAAGAAAGTTTTTGGAAGCTAGTAATCCATTTACAAACAATCTTTATATATTAGGATATGATGTTAATAAAAAATTAACAAAGTTAAATCCAGCTACTCTAAATAATTTAATAGCTTACTTAAACAATTTCAAAATTTTAACAGATAAAATAAATATAATAGATGGTTATGTTATTAATTTAGGATTGAACTTCAAAATTACGGTGTTTAATGGTTTCAACAAAAGAGATGTACTAAATAATTGTATACAATCGGTTAAGAATTATTTAAACATTGATAATATGAGTTTCAATCAACCAATCAATTTGAGTCAATTAACATTTGAAATGATGAAAAACGAAGGAGTTCAATCGGTTATAGAATTGAAAATAAAAAATTTAACAATTGATGATGGAGATTATTCACCTGTAGCATATAACGTTGATATTGCTACTCAAAACAATATTCTTTATCCATCTAAAGACCCATCTGTGTTTGAAATTAGATATCCAGATAACGATATAAAAGGATTGGTAGTATAATATGCATATTTTCATTTATCCATCACAAGATACTTATATTAACAATTCAAAAAAATTTGAAAACAAAAATTTTGGATTGGACGAAATACTCGAAATATACGCATCTAATTCTGGCAGAACAACCGTATACGACAATCCAAATTGGCACACTCCACCTCAAAACTCTTCGTCTTATGGAAATAACGGGTGGTTAGCTTATACAACTTCTTCACTTTATATTTATTCAGGCAGTAAATGGTATGCATTTAATTTAACGTCATCTGTAATTCCTAATACTTCTTTTATAGCGAATTTTAACGGACGATTGCAAAATGTCAGAACGGGTGTTAAAAAACCACTATATGTTAGTGGATCTGCAAATTTTGCGTCTGGTTCTTTTACGGGCAGTATAAATATAACCAGTTATTCTCAATTTACCGGTTCGTGGTCAACAGGCAGTTTTTCCGGGTCATTGTCTGTAGGATCTCAATTTACAAAATTAAAAATGGGACCAAGAAACTTTACAGTAACTCCATTAACATCGTCATTGAGTGGAACTGGTAGTTTTAAAATATTAAAAGGTAAACTATTAGGTAAATCAAATACGGGTATACCGTGTTATCCTGGTTTTTATGAACCTGTTAAGAACTTCTTGACAGGATCGTTTACGGGATCGTTTACTGGATCTAATTTTCGAGGATACATTGAAACGCAAACATCAAGTAAGTTGTATTATACAGATGTTAAAAATTTTATAGGATATTTCAAAGGCGCTTATACTGGATCATTTACAAGACCATCTACAGCAACTTATTTAAATTATCCAGAATTTAGCAGAACTCTTATTAAATTTGAGTTGACTTCTCTCAGTCAATCCATTTCCAAAAATGAAATTAGTAGTTCAAAACTTAAATTTACATTGAATTTAAAAGCTTGTGGTTTAAGAAATCTTCCTCTAAATTACTTAGTTTATGCATATCCAATAAGTCAAAGTTGGGAAAATGGAAACGGAAGATATGCAGATGATGGTTCACAATTAGGTGCTACGTGGAATAACAGAAGCTATTCTGGAAGTAATCTGTGGTACGGCAATAAAATCACAAATAGCTATAAGCAAGTTAATTATTTATTAACTTCGTCATATTCAAGTGCGAGTTTTCAAAATGAAGGTGGTACTTGGTACTATAAAGTCCCCGCTTCTTATACAAACAAACCAAAATGGATTTGTAATTCTACATATTTTCCATCATTAGTAAATAATAGTTTAATTTGTAGTCAATCATTCAGTTATGGACAACAGAGTGATATATCGATGGATATAACTCAAATCGTAAGGGCTTGGTTATGTGGATGTGTGCCTAATAACGGATTGATGTTATTGAGTTCTTTTGAAATAAGCACACCTCCACTTCAACAAACAAACGGATTATTACAGTTTTTTAGTAAAGACACAAACACTATTTATAGTCCATATATAGATGTAGGATGGAATGATGTTACATTTAATACTGGTAGTTTAAAACCTGTTTCGTCATCAATACAAAATTTAATAACTCTTCAATCATTAACTAACACTTATAAAGCCGGGAGTGTTGCTAAAATATTTGTGTTTGCGAGAGATAAATATCCACTAAAAACTTTTAATAAGGCATATCAACAACCATCGATGGTTACGCCTAAATATTTGCCAACATCATCGTATTATATGGTCAAGGATGCTGAATCCGAGGAGGTTTTGATTAACTTCGATGAATATACCAAATTAAGTTGTGATTCTTCAAATGGCAACTATTTTAAATTAAATACAAATGGACTGCCACAAGAACGATATTTGACAGTATTTATTAAAGTAGAGTATAAAGATGGTACAATAGACATCGTTGATACTCAAAAAATATTTAAAATAACTCGTTAGTATGGCAAATATACCATTAGTATACAATGTATCTTTAAGTGATATACAGTCGTTTAAAAACTTTGGTACATTTCAAAACAATTTTGATGATTTTGGAAACAATCAATTGGTATATAATGTTTCTCAATCATTTGATGGAAAATTTAATTATACAAAAATACCAATTAAAAGTTTTTTGTATAACGAAGATAAAATCATTGATACCACAAATGTAGAATTTCAAGAATTACAATCTTCTAAATTGGAAGAAAAGAGAAATTTGCAAGACGTAATAACGCAATATAATGGATTGATTGAAGAAAACAGAATATTAAATCAAACAGTTAACGAACTAATTGAAAAATACGAAAACAACGATGACAAACAAGTCATAGCTAGTATGAAAAATGAAATTATTAACTTGAGAATAAAATTAGGACAGGGAAAAGTTGCTTCCGATTTTGATGATGATTATCCATTTTTACCATTAAGTTCTTAATATGCCGTACGAATATTTAACAATAAACGAAAATGATTTAAATAAGGGTCTTACAAGTGCTTCTTATTTTGATACAAATTTGCAATCTTTGTATGAGCAAAAATTGGTAAATGAAGATATATTTTATGGAGAATCAAATGATGATTTGTTTGAATTAACTCTGTATAATAACAATCAACAAGTAATAAACTTTAACAGAGTAATTCCCTCTGTCACGTATTCAATAATACAAGGAAGTTATAGGGATATAAATAATGTATTAAAATCATATAAATTTGCGAATCCATTTACTAATGTGGTTGGTTATAACGATGGTGTTTTGTTGCATACACAGTTTGATTTGAGTTATAATGGTGTTTCACCAGGGTTATATTATCTTTTGTACAATCCTATTAGAAATATTGCTGGTAATCCAACAAACAGATTGGTTATCAAAGAAATATCTCCTAGTAGAACCGAACTTCGTTTATCTTATGCATTTGACGTAAATAAAAATGAAACATCAAGATTAGACGCTAATAAAATTACAGCATTTGCAAATAAAAAATATTTGATGTTGCGTGTTTTTCAAGATTTATCTTCTATAATAAAAAATAATCCTATAGAAGTTAATTTCTTGAAAAATGAAAATTTATATAATTTTTCAGACATATGTTTAAAGTTGGGACTTAAAAGCGAAGCTGATTTGCAAGAATTTATTTCGTCAACTTATGTTGGTTTTAACACCATAATCAAATTAAACAATGAATCAGATAACGTAATATCTCAAACATTAAAATTTTCAGGTGTACAAGAACAAATTAACAATTTCATTTATACCTACAATGACATAGAGTTTAGTAGTCAAGAAATTTTAGAGTCATTTAGAATTATAACTTTAAAAGTTTCTCAAGATAGAATATTGCAGAAAAGTTCAGTTAATGATGTTGATCTACAAAATATTTTGGGATTATTTCAACAAGTAATTTACACAGATTGGATATTACCCAACGTTCAATCTTTATTGGACCAGTATAAAATAAAGTATTATGGTTATTATAAAAATGCACTAAACTTTGATAATGGCAATTTAATTAAAATTTTAAATCATTCAAGTTATTTAAATACATCTGATGACACTTTTAATGTGCAAGTAAAATTGGATCAACCATTACCTTTACAATATAATGTAAAAACAACCTGTTGGATATCAAACATTTCTATAGCACCAATTTATTTTAAAGTTAATTTATTTACATCAAAAATATCAAGAAAGGTATTTTTAAATGATATTAATTTTGATGTTCAAATGAATAATGTAAATGCTTCTACACAAAGACTTCAAGATAATGATGCATTTACACTACAACAGGCAAAAGTTTCACTAAAAGAAAAATATAATGATTTATATATCGATTATACAGATTTCAACAATTTTATAAACTATTCATCCGCAGAATTGCGTACAAAAATTGCTAAGAGCAAAATAAAAGATTATAATAAATTAGAATCTGTAAAACAATCTACTATCACATCGTCATTAAATTCTAGCGGAGTTATATCGTCGTCATTTGGTCAATTGGTTACTCAAAAAACAATTCAACAAATTGAGTTATTACGAACATTTGATGAATACGAATCTTATTTGTTTTTCAACTCATCTAGTATAGATAATATGATTGAGTTGGGAATTGACTATGATTCAAATAATTATAATAGTCTTGTTTATCAACTACCGTCGTATGTAAAAGAAGATGTTGACTCAGCTGATTATGTAAAATTTACAGCGATGATCGGACATTTTTTTGATAACATTTTGGTTTTTATAAAAAAGTTTCCTAAATCTTATCCCATTTCAAATGATGATTCAAATTTTTATCCAAAAAACTATATAGATGAATTGTTAAATAGTTTCAATTGGAATATTGATATCGATAAATTTTCACAAAGCAATTTAAACCAGTTATATTTTAACAACACTGAAATTCAAGAGAATAATTCGTCTTCATATTTTGATTATACCAAATCAATATTAAATAGATTTGCTAATAACATTTCGTCTGTATACAAATCAAAAGGTACGGCTAATTCGTTTGAAATGATAAGAACGATGTTTGGTATACCAGCCGAAATAATATCTGTTAAAGAATATGGAAGTGCTGATGCATTCTCTAACAAAGATAATTACTTTGTTTATGATGACATCATCTATATGACTGATTTTAAGGAAAATAATTTCTTAAATTTCGAACACACAAGTAGCGATTTTGTGTATGCAACAAGTAGTTTTTATGCTTCTGGATCAGCTATAAATACATCAACGAGTAGTATAGAATACACATCTAAATTTAATGGTATATCAACGATAGAATTTTCATTCAGATTCAAATCAACGAATTACAATTTTGGTGATAAAATTCAGCTTTTTTCTAAAGATCGAAATAATAAATCCGACTGGAAGATATTTGTTAAAAAATCAAAACAAAGTGAATCTGGTCAATTAATATTCGAAATGCATCCATTTGAACTTGGAAACACTACATCCAGTTTGACATTGAATGAATTGCCTTTATTAAATGGTCAAATTTTCACCACGATGTTGAAACGTGAACCTGTGCCAGGAAGTTTTGATAAATTAAATGTAAGTTCTAGCAAAGTAATAAATTCAATTACACCATTTATAATTGAAGATGATGCGGATTTTGTAATAGAAGACGATAATGATTTTGTTACATTAGCTTCTCAAAAAACATCAATAACATCATCTTACTACGTAAATTCATCGAAAGAATATATACCGTATATATACACTTTGTCTACAAATCAGTACGACGGAAGTTATAAAAATTTTTCATCGTCTAAACGAAAAATTATAAACAGTAATATTAATAAAAATTTCTCATCTGGAAGTTATTATGTTGGTAATTACTCATCATCGGTAGCATTTATAGGAAATTTAGACAAAATAAAAGTTTTAAAAGAACCATTATCAAATGATTATTTTGATGAACATTCTTATAATTTAGACTCAATTTCTACACCAAATAAAAACGAAGTTTATTACAATCTATTTTATTTATGGAGCTTTGATACACCTGTTAATCTTCATTCCGCAAATTCAATTGTAACATCGGTAGATAATCAAAACGTTTATTATCAAACACAATTTTACGCGTATAATTTCGGTCCAAAAGAAAAATATTTTTCATATCCAACTTGTTCAAACGTATATGTAGATGAATTTCCCTATCAATTTGATAAAATTAATATAAAACAATCTATCAATACAAATAACTTTGGCCCAAACTTTAAAATAAACAGTAAAATAAATAAAATCTCTGAACAAGTTCGGTCTAATTTGACTCCATATGATTATTCTACAAAAATTCAAGATAATTTAGGAGATGATTCAATTATCTCAGGCTTTTATATAAGCCCATATAATTATTTAAATTCAAAAATTGAAAATTTCTTGGGATTAGACGGAATTGCGGACATAATAGGGGAACCAGCAAATCTCAATAAACAAAATTATGACGGGTTGAGTTTATTACAAAGACAATTTGGAGAAATAAATGAAAAATACATATATCCACAAGAATTCTATAGTACTTATAAATTCTATATTGATTTTTCTGTATTTGATATTGTTAAAAATTTAAAACCTGCAAGATCTAATTTATTAACAGGTCTTTTATTAGAACCAAGTTTATTGGAACGTAAGAAATTTAATTACAAAGATGTCTCATTCAAAACAAACAGTCAATTTGATATCTCTTTTGATAACAGAGCAACATTTACATCTTCGATTATAAGTACAAGATTTTCTTCTAGTTTCGCAATCGTCACCAGTTCAAAAGAAAATGATATTACGTCCGACAGAAATACATACAATTATTCTAGATTTGAAATTAAGGATGTAATTGACGACAGAGATTTTATTTATTCCAAATACGGTAAATACGTGAACGTCAATTCTAACGGATATAATGTACGAGATATAGTTAAGGTTGGTAAAAAAGATTATTATCAGGTTTTAAATAACAACGGGGAATTAGTAACATTCACATCATCTTACAATCAAATTCAAACCATAGGTTCAGGGTCTGTAACAGGTAGTTCTTATTTGAAAAATTACTACCGTGGTGAACTTAACAGTGGATACTCAAATAGACATTTAAGTAAGTTTTCTTTTGTAGGCAGCAGAGTTAAATACCAAGCTGTAAGTAGTTCTAAAACCGAACTAATTAATGGTTTAAAGCTAACCACAGATGGACTAGTTACTTATTATACATACATTAAAGGTAGAAATGATAAAAATACAACTGTAAATAGAGAAGGTATAACAAATAATAGTGATCCTGTAATTACCATTCCTGGCTTTTTAAGTTTGAATATATTAACCAACAATTCTCCGGCATATGGAGACACAACTGGTTCTATCGGTAATCCAGATTCATTGTTTGTACAACTTCCATTAACTGCATCTCTACAGACAAGTGCAAGTTTGGAGAGATACATAATGAATTTATAATTTATATTTTTGATGAAAAATAAAACTATTAGATAATTATTATATATATGGCGTATCTTAATAACAACATTCTTACAGTGAATGCTGTATTGACTAAAAAGGGAAGAGAAATTCTCGCAAAAACCGGGGGTTTAAATATTACAGCATTTGCATTAGCCGATGATGAAATTGACTACACTCAATTTAATCCAAATCATCCACTAGGTAGTGCATACTATGACATAGCAATTCGTAATACTCCTATAATGGAACCTATTACAGATGAGTCACAACTAATGAAGTATAAATTGGTAACATTAAATGATGGAGTAACATCTGTACCAACTATTAGTGTTGCACAAACAGTAATTACTGTTGATAGAGATTATACTGGCGAAATACTAATTAGTCCGAGTACAAATCCTACATACAACGTAACACTTGGATATACAGCTATATTGGCTAATAAGAACGTTGGCACTTTAGTTGTAACAGAAACCAATAGTATAAATTCAACTACCGCAACTATACCTACATTCTCTGGTGATTTAACATCTCAAACCTCACAAGTGGCTGTAGGAAATAAATTTAGATTCGTGCCAAACGCTGGATTATCAAAAACAACAACCACTAATATTACCATTATAGGCAACGAAAGTGGTGGAAACACATCTATTACTGTAACTGTTAAAGTTCCAACCACAACATAATAATTTATGATATTTAGTAAATTTAACAATGATGACATCGTAGTTGGCAGAATAAATCAAGTATCTTCTGGTTTATTTGGAACAGGAAGTTTATTTGTAAGTCAATCGTCCTTTATAACACAATCGGGTGTTACTGGTCAAGCCAATCAACTTACTGGATCTAGTCCATATGATGTAAGAAATGGACAGTATTATTTAGATATTTATTCAGGAGGAGATATTTATTTTGATGTTGCATACGGAGATTACGCAAATAGTGGTAGCTCAAGATTTGATGTAAGTACATATAGCACTCCTGTTTTAACAAATGAAACAAAAGTCGTTTATTCACAATACAAAAATACGTTATTGCAACCAGGTGACACTTTATTTAGTTTTGCATCTGGTAGTGTCGATAATCCAATTGATAGTGAAGCTATTTATATAATAAATTATTCAGCCGATAAATTTAAGGATCAGATTGACCCAGGTCAAATACAAATTTGTTTTAGTGGATCAGTTGCGCCAAAGAAGTTTTCATTTATTGATGATTCTCAAATCGTAAATAAACAACAAAACTATTATAATTTGATATCTGGATCTATAATTAACGGTATAGCTACTCCATATTTAAAGAGTGGATCTCCTATATATGCTGGAATTGGACTGGTCTATCCATCCAATGGTGTAATTGTATTGAATGCTATTCAATTGGATAAAGTAGTAGGTATTACATCGGGTCAACAAATACTTAACAGAAAAAATTACTCAAACAGCGTTACTTCTACGAATAGAAGCGGTTTTTGGAAAGTTTGGACTAGAGATTTCTTTAATTCTCTAAAGAGATCAGAATCTACGATGGGAATTAGAAAATCTGAATTTGTACCCTCTACAAATTATTTCGTTAGAGTAAAAAACAAAGAATTTAACTATAGTAACAATCCAACATTTGTATCCGATGGAACAGAGGGTCTTACTAAAGGAACGATTATTTATCAAAATCTAATCAATAATCCCAGAACATATATTACTTCAGTTGGTTTGTACAATGATAACAATGAATTGTTAGCAATAGGAAAAATTAGCCAACCAACGATGAAATCTTTTGATAACGAATTATTGATTAAAGTTAGAATTGATTTCTAATATACAATAGTTTGTTTTTATTCTATTTATAATAGAATGATCAAATTTTTCAAAACGCAAGATGTAATCGTAACCAGATTTAATCTTACTAAACAAAAGACATTTAATAACGTATTAAATAATCTTTTGTTAGGTACAGACGGTGCGGATGATACTATATTTCCAATACAATTGTCTTATATCGCATGCGATAACAATAAATCAGGTAGTTGTGAGGGAATTGTTTATGAGGATATATACTTAGCTATAACTCAATTTGAACAAATATCACAGATTGACTTTTCAGCGGGCAAATATATCAATTCAAGTTCTATTTTCTATCCATCTTCTAGTGCAAAATGGAATGAAAATTCAAATCCGATAAATACAAATGGTACATACAAAGGACAAGTTTATAACACTGTCAACAAAATGTATTATAATAATTATAACAACAGTTATAACATATTTGGATTCGACGATTATGATCGTACAACCACTAAATTAAATTTAGCTAATGACTTTTCTTTTTATACACTCAGTGTTTCTCAAACAGGAGACGGAATTAAAAGAAATTCTGTTGTAATATATAATCAATCAGGTGACATAGTATCAAATATCACCGATGACGGAAATCATAATTTGATTTTAAATGGAACTTATTTTATAAACGCATTTGAATTTAGCACAGGAAGTAAAGATACTGTACAAAACAGAGGTACTTATGGTTTGGGTCATTATTTATTGAATACATAGTATGAGTTTAATTAACATATATAACGAACGGTATGGTACCTCTGTTGCTACTAATGGTAATATAATAGCGGTAGGAAATCCACCAACTAAAAACTGGGATTATAACGAAGGATTTTCACGTAGAGGTCAAATATTTTTAATTCGAAAAAATCAATTTAAATCAAATTATCAAGTGATAAAAACACTTTTTAATGAGAATGAAAATTTAGTAACCCCTTATTATACTGAACAAAGTAGTAGTACCGTAAATACAAGTTCTTTAATTGCAAATAGCGGAAGTTTACCTAATGTAAATTCATCTTGTAGTTATTTAACAATTGAAGATTATACAAAATTTGTTTATCAAAGTAAATACGGAGAATCATTGGATATATGTGATTATTTTTTAGCAGCTACAGATACATCGTTTACCCAAAGTATAGACAATAAAAACTTTTTCAATCAAAACCAAGTCAACATATATAGAATAGATCCGAATTATGTATATGAAAGTGGTAGTATAAAAGCTAAATCTTCTGATTTCACCAAGGAAATTGTAAGCACATATGAAGTAAGTTCTACACCAATAGCATATTTAACATCATCGACAAATATTCTGTTTGGCAAATCTGTCAGTATTTCAAATAATTATTTAGCAGTTGGCGCACCTGGTTTCAATAATAATAGAGGATGTGTATATATTTTTAAAAATATAAACGATAACTATAACTTTATACAAATATTAACTAGTAGTGTTATATTAGACCCTTATCAATCGTCATTTGGTTTTAGTGTTTGTATCGACAAATATTCCGAAAATAAATTAGTAGTTGGATGCAACCAAGTATCAGCTAGTAAAGTATTTTTGTTTACTTCTGGATCCGAAGGATGGAGAATTTCACAGAGATTTCAAAATATAACCGGATCTGAATATTTGAAAATTGAAGGATTTGAATTTGATTTATATCCATCTGGAAGTTTATCAGCTGCGCAAAAAAATAATAGATTTGGTTATTCGGTCTCCTTACACAAAAATGTATTAGCCATTGGTTCTCCTAATGATCTTTTATATTATGAATATTCAGGATCAAATACATTAAGACAAAGAGGCGCTACTTACATTTATGAAAATGGATTGTGTCCTACAGGATCAAACGATTATCTGTTTATAAAGAAATTATACGGAGATGAAATAACTTTCAAAGATAATATAATGGGTTATTCAGTTTCTACTTTCAACAATAAAGTATTGATTGGATCTCCAAAACCATATTTTCCATTTGGATCTTTATACATCTCAAGCTCAATAAATTATTATGATAAGTTTTATGATATTAATGATTTTGGAGAATCAAGTTATTGCGGTCAGTGTTTGTATTATAATGTAACCAAATCATTAGTAACACAAATTACTACAGATCCGATTGCGAAGAGAAAAGAATACAACAAACCATTTAGTGCGTTTGGATATTCGGTTGCTTTGTCAGATGATAATCTTGTAGTGGGATCTCCTATACCATTAAATGATGATTTATATTTGAGTATACCATTTATAACAGAATCAGGAAGTTATAGTGATCCGTCATACGTAAATACATCATCATTTAACCCGGAAAATTGTAATGAAGCTTCAGATGTTGTATATTTTCAAATGGAAGATACAGTATATGGAAGCGGAAGTATAGAATCAAAAATTGTGTTTGAAATGGAGGGAGAGACATATACAGATATCACAGGAAAAGCTTATATTTACGATAAATTAGATTTAAAAACAGACTATAGTATTGGTAATATTTTCTATAACAATAATACTTTGGTTTTAAATAACACAGGAAGTACTTTAAATTTAATAACTAGGGATCCCGTGAATCCAGATTATCCATCGTTGTATATGGATTATAATACTCTTATAACCACTTACGAAAAACAGTATATTTGTACTATAATGCCTGGTGAATTTAACATTTCAACTAATCCAACATCCGTAACCTCGTCTGTTATAAATTATTGCGTATTTAATAAACAGGATTTCAATTTTGAAAATTTAGATATAATACTCAGATATATAAATTATAAAAATATAGTACCAGGTTCAGAAAAATGGTATTTAAATATGATATCTGATGACGTTGAACAAAATATATTTGCGTTCTATACATCGTCTTATATCAACTATAATACCAACTTATTAACACCCGAACTTAAAAATATTTTAGCGGAAAAGAATTTGGATGTGGATAGAGATGGAAAAGTTGATGTTTTTGACGGAAAGATGATATGGAAATATTTCATTGAAAAGTTGAAATTTACAAATTATAAATCATACCTAAATCCGTTAAGCAATCGCAATAATTATGATGATATTAATAGATTTTTAGATGAACAAACTGGAAAATCAAATAAAAATTACGTAAAGTCTAACTTCTTCAATTATCAATATAGTTCTTCAATTGATCCGACTGGATCCTATTTAGCTCCTTACATTACTACGGTTGGATTGTATAACGGGTGTGATTTAGTAGCTGTAGCTAAATTAGCGCAGCCAATAAAAAATACGGGTGAAATTCCAATAAATATTTCAGTTAAATGGGACACTTAATTATATTTATTATAAAATAGAACAAACATATGGCAACATCACCAGACGCAAAAGTAATTGATCGTGAATCATTAAAAACAAGCTTGGAAGCTAGATATCGAGCCAAACAAAAAGCTGGTGGCACGTTTGATGCATATAAATCTGATGCAGATACTCCTGGTAATATGTTGGAAGGCTTGCAAGGTGGACTCGGATATACACAAAAATCACGTGATTGGACCACTGAACCAGGGTTTAAGACAAAATCTCAGACTATGCAAGAAAATTTCAACAAGAAAGCTTTGAATTATATCGACTCTCAGCCTGGATTTAATACGAATCGATATTTTCGTTGATATGTATTAAAAATGGTTATATTAGGAATTGATTTATCATCAACAGTTTGTGGATATGCTATTTCTGAGAACGGTAAAATTTCAGATACTGGATTTATTGATATTTCAAAATATGATACATATAAATCAAAAGCTAATGCAATTATTGATATATTAAAAAATAAATCGTTTGATATAATTCAGGTAGAAGAAACATTGGCTAATTTTTCTTTTGGAAGAACCAGTCAACAGACAATATTAAAATTAGCCATTAACAAAGCAGTTATATGTTATATTTTAGAAGAATATTTTAAAGTTAAAATATTGTCTATAAATGTAAATACAATGAGAAAACAGTTATTTGGCAAATGTAGAATTAAAGGAATCAAATCAAAAGACTTTGTTAAACAAGAACTGGAATTGTTAATACCAGACGTAGTTAACTTCGCTATTAAGAATAAAAAAGGAAATTGGGATGAACGTAATGGCGATATGTATGATGCTGTAGTATGTGCATTATATAAAAAGTTGTAAATCAAAAAATACGTGTTATGATGGTGTAAATGACTGTAATAGAAACTCTATCAAAATTGTTTAGACATAAAATCCACGTACAAAAAGGTGGTGAAGAAGTTTTGGTATTTTGTCCAAGTTGCAAACATCACAAAAGAAAGTTAAATATAAATACTTTAACTGGATATTACCAGTGTTGGGTATGTGGATTTAGTGGAAAAAGTTTCAATAGTCTTCTAAAGAAAATCAAAGCTCCGGATGAATATTACAAATTACTTTGTAAGAACAATCCCAAAAAAAATTTGTTTTGCTTAAAAGAAGAAAAAAAGATATTATCTTTGCCCGACGAGTTTAAACCATTATATAGAAAAAATAATGATGTTTCTTACAAGCATGCTTTAAATTACTGTTTAAGTCGAAACATTAGTACTTTAGATATAGTAAGATATAACATCGGATATTGTGATACTGGCAATTTTGCTAATAGAATAATTGTTCCGTCTTATGATGTTAACGGTCAATTAAATTTCTATTGTGGTAGATCTTTTTATGATAGTTATCTGAAGTATAGACTTTGTGATGGCAGTAAGGACATAATTGGATTTGAAATGTTTTGTAATTTTAATCGACCAATAACTTTAGTCGAGGGAGTTTTTGATGCGATGTCTGTAAAGTATAATGTGATTCCTTTATTTGGAAAAATGATGTCTAAAAAGTTAAGAATGAAGTTGATGCAAAATCGACCACCAAGAGTAAATGTTCTTCTTGACAACGATGCACTTGAGTCGAGTTTAAAAATATGTGAATTTTTATTATCTAATAATATTGAAACTTATTTGGTACAACTAGATGGTAAAGATCCAAATGAAATTGGTCATAAAAAAACTTGGCAAACTATCAACAACAGTGTTAGAATAGATGAAACTCTATTGTATAGATTTAAATTAATGAATAAACTATGATTGTATTAAAAAATACAGAAGAAAAAATCAATTGCGTGATGCATATTGCGGATATTCACATTCGATTGACAAAACGACACGACGAATATACTTCGGTCTTTGAAAGATTTTATAATTCGCTTGATAAAGCCAAGACATTAAATACAATTTTAGTTATAGCCGGTGACGTATTTCATAATAAATCCGATCTTAGTCCCGAATGCGTTAAAATCGGAAGCGATTTTCTAAAAAACTGCGCTAATCGTGTTCCGGTTATTTTAACTGCTGGAAATCACGATGCTACACTAGCTAATAAATCAAGATTAGATTGTTTGACTCCTATCGTAGATAGTTTAAATCATCCAAATCTATATTATCTTAAACAGACAGAAGTGTATCGTTATCAAAACATATTGTTTAATAATTTTAGCGTATTTGACGATCCAGATAAATACATAAGATACACCGATATTCCATCAAAGTACCGTGATGAAACAGATCATCACATCGCATTATTTCACGGTCCTGTAAATAATGCTGTTACCGATATTGGGTATATTGTTAGCAATCGTGCTATTACAAATGAATTGTTCGATGGTCATCACATTGCAATGCTTGGCGACATTCACAAACATCAAATCCTACAAGAATATGATGATGTGGAAAATAAACCACTCATTGTTTATGCTGGATCTATGATTCAACAGAATCACGGCGAAGAGTTAAAGGGTCATGGATTTTTGATGTGGGATTTGAAACGTAAGATCTTTAAACACTATGAATTGAAGAATGATTATGGTTTTTATACAATCGAAATTAATAAAGGAAAGCTAATTACAGATATTAGTGATATACCAAAGAAAGTTCGTATTCGTACACTTTGTTATGAATCCATTCCATCTCAGGTAAAAGAAGTTATAAACGAAGTTAAAAATAAATGTGATATTATCGAAACTACATTTAACAGAGTAGACGAACCAAATATTGATTTAACTCTTAAATCCGGCCAGATATTTGATATTCATAATATTTTCGATGTTGACTATCAAAACAAATTGATTGAAGAAAATCTGATTTCTAAGAATACACCATCTGAACTAGTTTATAAAGTTAGAGAGTTAAATAAAGTTATTAATTCGGAAATTCCAAAAGATAAAGCTCCAAAGAATATTCGGTGGAAGCCTAAGACTTTTGAGTTTGATAATATGTTTAGTTATGGAGAAGGAAACTTCATCGATTTTACCAAACTAAAAGGTACTATTGGACTATTTGCACCTAATGCAAGTGGTAAATCAAGTATTATGGATGCTTTAGCATTCTGTGTATTTGATAAATTCAGTAAGGGTTATAAGGCTGTACACGTATTGAATACTCAGAAAATGAGTTTTAAGTGTAAGTTTAACTTTGAAGTAAATGGAGTGGATTATTTTATTGAGCGTGAGGGTAAAGCCGATAAGAAAGGCAATGTAAAAGTTGAAGTTAAATTCTACAAGATGGAAAATGACAAAGAAGTTCCATTGAATGGTGAAGCTCGTAGAAGTACCAATGATATTATTAGAGATTATGTCGGTACGTATGAAGATTTTATTCTTACGGTATTGAGCATACAAAATAGCAAGTCAGGTTCTTTCATTGATCTTGGTCAAACCGAACGTAAAGATTTGTTGTGTCAGTTTATGGGTCTTACTATATTCGATCAATTGTATACTATTGCAAATGATCGTTTTAAAGAAACAAACACGCTTCTAAAGAACATCAGTAAAGATCAACTAATAGAAGATTTACAAAATGTGTCCGGTAGTATAGATATAAACAATAAAAATATATCTCAATATAATATTGATATCAAAGAACTTGAAAATAAGAAAGAACAAGAAAATAATAAGTTGTTGGAGTTGTCTAATGATATTATTAAGACCGCTTCATTTGACTTTGATATTACAGAATTAGAATCTGAAAAGACGCAATTAGAATCTAAGATTTCTAATTTTGAAAGTGATATAAAAGAAAAGAAAGGTAAGTTTATAACTATAGAAAATCAATTGGTTGATCTATCTTCTTCATTAAAGAGTTGTGAAAATATAGAAACTGATTACGATCAATATAAAGTTTGTAAGGATGAAGAGTCTAAAAAGAGTTCCGAAATTGAAAAGCTAAAAGTTGTTGTCAAAAATAAAATTGATAAACTAAAAAAGTTAGAAGATCATAAGTATGATCCTAATTGTACATATTGCGTAAATAACGTCTTCGTAAAAGACGCAATTAAAACCAAAGAAGAACTTGAACTTGATAAAAACAAAGGTAAAACTTTGGTGGAAGAATACAATGTTATTAAAAATAAGTTGGAATCTTTTGGCGACATTGAAACCAGATACAAAGAGTGTCAACGTGTCAACAATGAAAAGACTAAGTTAGAGAAAACAAAAGAAGTTTTGTCTACTGCAATATTGCGTGATGAAAACTACATAATAACACTACAAAATAAGTTAAATGAAGTAAATCGTAATATTGATATTTTTTACAAAAACAAAGACATTATTGAAAATAATGTAAAGCTATTTGCAACTATTAACGAGGTTAAATCTGTAGTTAAAAATTACGAATCGGAAATTAAATTGATCAATAACAAACTGTTTAATTCTTCTACTGAAAAAGGTAAGTTGGAATTGCAGTATAAAAACACTACCGATCAGTTAAATAAAGTAAAGGAATTGGAATCTTCATATGAAGCTTACAAGTTGTATACTAATATTATCAGTCGTGATGGCATCCCATATGAAATAATTACCAAGACGCTACCTGAAATAGAAAAAGAAGTAAATAATATTCTTCAACAGATTGTAGAATTTACTATTACTCTTCAAACAGATGGTAAAAATATAATGACTAACATCGTTTACGATGATAAACGTTGGCCACTAGAAATGGCTAGTGGTATGGAAAAGTTTGTAAGTGGTTTAGCTATTAGAGTCGCTTTGATTAATATCAGCAATTTGCCTAGACCAAATATTATTTGTATTGATGAAGGTTTTGGTTGCGCTGATAGTGATCATCTTGGACAAATGGGTGCTTTATTTAGTTATTTGAAACATCAATTTGATTTTATTTGGGTAATTAGTCACTTGGATCAAATGCGTGATATGGTAGATGAACAGATAGAAATAAAAAAAGAAGCTGGATTTAGTAAAGTAGTATATATCTAATATGTTTGTCTGTGATAATATTAATTTAGTTGGATTTGGTGATTTAAAAATTCAAATAGACGAAAATGGTGAATTTTGTACTTTTAATAAATTTGATATAAATTATGAATTTTATATTGTTATAAAAAGTTTAGATTCTAATCTAATTTCAAATTTAATGTATCATCATTGTCCAATTGGATATGATTTTTGGAAATATAATCACAGTATATATTATATACAAGATGTAATAAATAAAATTCATCCTGGCATTTGTTTGGAAATATATGATAAAGATAAAAAACAATTAATTTTTTCAAAGAAATATAGATCTTTTTACAAATATAAATGCGTCGAATTGCAGTCAAAAAAGTTTGATATCACATATCCATCCTATTATACATTTTTCAACGATTCATATTTTTTACAAAATTTTACTGTAAAAGACGGCGACGTTGTTTATGATTTAGGAGCAAACATAGGTGCTTTTTCAATTGCGTGTTCAAACTATGAAGTTAAAAAGATATATTCATTTGAACCACATCCAGAAATATATGATTGTTTAAATTATAACTTAAATGTATATGGCAAAAACTGTACTGCCTATAATAGAGCTATTTCTGACAAATTTAAAAAAGTAAAATTTGGAAACACTGAGACAACTGTGGGATCTAGTATCAATGAAAACGGCACATTTGATGTAGATGTCATTAATCTTGAACAATTTGTTCTGGAAAATAATTTAGAATTACCAACTTATCTTAAAATAGATATTGAAGGTAGTGAATATGAATTTTTTGAAAATACAAGTGATAATTTTTTTGAAAAAGTTCATAGTATATTTTTTGAATTTCACAATAACAACGGAACAAATGTTTTAAAAGTAGTAAATAGATTATTAAACTTGGGATTCAAAATGAACCATACTGAAGATGCATTTGATCACAGTATTTCTCATATGAATACTGTATATTTTATTAGATAAATTATGAAAAAGATTTTATTTATAGCTCCTCATCTTTCTACCGGCGGACTACCTCAATTCTTGTTAAAAAAAATACAATCGTTAATTAACGATTATGAAATATATTGTGTCGAATACGACGACATAACCGGCGGAGTATTAGTTGTACAAAGAAAACAACTTCAAAAAATTTGTGGGAAAAATTTCTACACATTGTCATCAAATAAGTTTGAATTATTAAAGTTAATTGATAACATAAAACCGGACATTATTCATTTAGAAGAAATGCCTGAATATTTTATGGACGCTAATTTAGCAACCAAAATTTATAATAAAGATAGACAGTATTTAATCGTGGAAACTTCGCACGATAGCAGTTTTGATCCAAAACGGAAGAGAGTTTTTCCTGACAAATTTACATTTGTAAGTAATTACCAAAAAGTAAACCTTGAATCTTTGGGAGTAAGTACCACAGTAATAGAATATCCTATATCCGTTAAATGTAGAAAAAACCGAACAGACGGATTAAAATTTCTGGGATTAGACGAAAACAAAAAACACGTATTACACGTTGGATTATTTACACCCAGAAAAAATCAAAAGGAATTTATAGAATATGCTCGATCATTAGAAAATGAGAACGTTCAATTTCATTGTTTAGGTAATATGGCGGATAACTTTAAAAGTTACTGGCAACCTTTATTAGAAAATCTACCTAAAAATGTAAAGGTTTGGGGTGAAAGAAAAGACGTAGAAAATTTTTATAGTTGTATGGATCTTTTTCTTTTTACAAGTAGAGGTCACTCAACAGATAAAGAAACAGCTCCTATAGTAATTAAAGAAGCTATCTCATATAATATACCATCTTTATTATATAATCTGCCTGTTTATCTAGATAGATACAAAGTATTCGATAATATAAAATACTTAGATGAAACCAATTTCAATAAAAATGTAAAGTTAATTAAAAAAGAATTGGGGTTAATTTCTGAAGGTGAATTTTTTGATCTTAAAATCGATAAAAAATCAAATAATGATACAGTCGTAGTCATATCAACACATCCTAATTATAAAGTCGTAGAAGACACAACTTTACAATCTATCAATCAGGCTAAAAAAGCTGGTTATAAAGTTATATTATCATCACATCATCCTCTTAGCATAGATTTACAAAAAGCAGCCGATTATTGCGTTTATGATGCTAATAATCCTATATTGAAACATAATTTTTATAACAGATGGAACTATGAAGTTAATAATACGAAAATAAGTTTATACTTTCCACCATCAGATTGTGACAATTATCACGGATTAGCCGTTTTGTTAAATTATTACAATGGCATTGCGATGGCAAATAAACTTGGGTATAAGAATACTATTTGTTTTAATTATGATATAATAGTTTCAGATTTAGATTTTAATAAATTATACGATGTAGACGAAATTCTACAGTATAAAAAAGGATTTTTCTTTTACAACAAATCACTAGAGGGTGACACATTTAAAACTGTTTTTCACGCCATCAATACTAAATTCTTTTTAGATGTATTTGAATATTCTACACCAACTTCTTATATGGAATTTGTTAATAGAAAAAATATATCAAATGGTTTAGAACAATATTACTATAACAAATTGATCTCAAATAAAGATGAGTTGTATATTGACTATATAAACGATGAGGAAAAATATTTGAGTAACAGTCAGAATAATTTGTTTTCTATGGTAGAATATCTTTCAGTATTAAAGATGAAAGATCAAAATAAATTTGCAGTATTTACTTATGTCAATAACAAGATAGACGACAGAATAAATGAAATTCTAATTAAAAAGAATGGCAATTTAATTAACAATTACAAATACACTATCTCTCAAAAGTCGTGTTTTTATTTACCAAATGATTTTCAAAATGATAACTTTTATGAAATTGAAAATAATCTATATGATAAAAATAAAATTTTATTAAAGAGTTATAAAAAATCGTTTAGAAGACTTGAAGACATAGATATTAATGGTTTTATAGATATTAAGCAATGAAAATTATACAAGTTAATTTAGGTATACTTCCAATTCCACCAAATGGATGGGGCGCTGTAGAAAAAATTGTTTGGGATTATTATCTCGAACTAAATAAAAAAGGATTGGAGTGTCAAATAAAATATCTAAACGATATACAGTACTCGGATGATATGATAGTTCATACACATGTAGCTAATTTAGCTATAGAATGTCATAAACGAAAGATTCCATATATTTTTACATTACACGACCATCACGCTTATTTATTTGGAAAAAATTCATCTGTTTTTAATGAGAACTTTCAAGCAATAGAACATAGCATAATATCTACTTGTCCATCAAAATATTTAGTGGATTATTTTGGAAGTAAAAAATTACGCTACTTTCCACATGCTGTAAATACAGATGTATTTAAGTTCAAAAATACTGAGAAGTCAGAACATAAATTATTATGTGTAGCAAACAATGGATATGTGAACGATCAATCGTATGATAGAAAAGGATTTAGTTATGCCATTAAAGCTGCTAAAGATTTAAATTTGCCAATTACAATAGCCGGACCATCTAATAACAAAAAGTTCTTTGATAAACTAGATGTGGATCTTAACAATTATGACAAATTAACTAAATTGTTTGATTTGACCGAAGAACAATTAATCAATTTATATAACGAACATTCTATATTTTTGCACCCATCAGAATTGGAAGCTGGTCATCCAAATCTAACTCTTTTAGAAGCTATGAGTTGTGGTTTGCCAGTGATAGGAACATTCGAATCTACATCATATAATGGTATGATTGTTGTACAACGAGATGTAGAACAAATAAAATCCGCAATAAACACCATAATAAATAATTATGAAAAATATAAAGTTGAAGCGATAAACTCTGCAAAAGAAAATTCTTATGATGTTAGAGTAAATCAATTAATAGATTTATTTGACGAATACACGGAACGATTATTTGCTGTTAAACATATTGAGGTATATAATAATTTAAAGAAAAATGAAAAAAGCATAAAAACAAATGCTATTTTTAGATACACATTCAACGACAATGCTAAAATCGAAGTAGACAATCCGTTGGATTCCGATCAAGAATTTAACGTGGTGTTTTATAATAGCAACGATAATAGTGTGAAATATGAAACAAATCTTAAACACAACTGGTGGGGAAGTTGTAATTTCACTTATTATATTCCATACGAAATACAAGTAAAAGATAAAAAAACAAATGAATTGGTCGATACATATAAATTAAATTTAAAAAATAAAAAAGTATTAATTGAATACGAAAGTTTTAGTTTAGGCGACCAATTAGCTTGGATGCCAATTATCGAACAGTTTAGAAAAAAACACGAATGTGAGTTGTATGTAAAACTTCCATTAAAAAATATTTTTGAAAGCAAATATCCTGAAATTAAATTTCTACCTTCAAATAAATCTATTTCCGATTTATATGCAACTTATAAATTGGGATATTATGTAGATGAAAATGGTCCAAATAATGATAGATGTAAAACTGATCCTAGAAAACAACCGTTGCAAAAAATAGCAAGTGAGTATTTAGGATTGCCTTATCAACCAGAAATTCCATTGTTAGATTTCAAGATAAAAGAAAGACCCATTAAAAAACGGTATGTAACAATAGCTACACAAAGTACGTGTCAAGCTAAATACTGGAATAATAAAGATGGTTGGGAAACTGTTATTAAATATCTTAATGACAAAGGATTTGAAGTAATGTGTATAGATAAACACAAAACATTTGGAAACGGAAACGATTATGTTAATAATATGCCTTCCAATGCTTTAAACTATACAGGAGACAAACCGCTGGTAGATAGAATGAACCAAATCTATCATAGCGAATTTTTTATAGGATTACCATCTGGATTATCTTGGTTAGCTTGGGCAATTAAAAAGCCAGTGGTACTTATAAGTGGATTTTCTTATCCATATACAGAATTTGATACTCCATATAGAGTTCAAAACCATTCAGTATGCACAGGATGCTGGAATGACTCACTATTTGACAAAGGCGACTGGAAATGGTGTCCTAAATCAGATAAAAAAGAAGAATTTGAGTGTACAAAAGAAATAACACCAAAAATGGTTATCGATGTTATTGACCAATTATTAATAGAACAAAAAATTTAAAGTTATTATAAATAGTTCGTTCTTCGAATTTTTCAACTATATTTATAAATTAAATATAACTTTGAAAGGATAATAACATTATGCCAATAACAGAAGGAGGCAGATTTGCCCCAACACAAAATATAGTAAGTCCAGGTGTATTCACCAGAGAAAATGATCTATCAGGTCTAGCTCAGGGAGTAGCCAATATCGGTGGCGCCATAGTAGCCCCATTTGCTGATGGACC
>Ga0172366_10000106_pt1 | contig 47603 bp, 39 predicted proteins | sample LakKivSesite69cm_FD_114533 | JGI IMG/M metagenome (GOLD analysis project Ga0172366, IMG submission 114533) | Sediment microbial communities from Lake Kivu, Rwanda - Sediment site 69cm | ecosystem: Environmental > Aquatic > Freshwater > Lake > Sediment | place: Rwanda: Western Province, Lake...
GGATAGTGGTAGAACCCGGTCTCCGGTGTCGTGAAGTAGACCTCGGGTTCGTTTCGGCCCGGCACGTCGGCGAGCACGACCATGATGTTGGAAAGAGTCCGCACCAGCGCCGGGTAGGCGACCGCACGGACATCAGGCACCCGTCGGGTCAGGGTCGCCACCGAAGCGCAGAACAGCGCCTGCGCATGGCGGTGAAACGGCTGGGGCGCTGAAAGGTCGGCCGGGTTAAGTACGAAGTTGGCCGCCTTGACGTCAGTAACCTGCTCGCAACCGCGGCGCTTGAACTCGCTCGCGATTGCGGCTATTGCGCGGTCGCGGCTCCCGTCCGGCCCGGCCGGAGTCACCGCGAACTTCAAAGCTGTCGGTGTGGTATTCGTAATCATAGCTCCTCCTTGTCACTCCTTTTCGATGCTTTTCTCTTCCTGCTTCAGGCTCTCCATGCTGTCGCGGCTCACCATGTCGACAAATGACTCCCTGCGTCTGACCAGGCGGTGCCTGCCGCTGTCGGCGAACGCGAGCGCGGGCCGGGGGAAGCCGAATGAGGACTCCAGCGCCGTGAAATAGGCGCCGGTGTCCATCAGGGCGAGGACCTCGCCGGGTTTGACCGCGGGCATCGGCTTGTTCCGGTACACCACGTCTCCGGCAAAACAGACCGGGCCGATGATTGTCACCTTTTCGGTGCGGGGCCGCGCCGGGTCGTTGCAGAGTAGAACCTCATGACACTCGTAGAATGTTGGCATCGTAACCGTGCCGAGCCCGCCGTCGGTGATGAGCCACTTGCCGATGCCGGGCCGCTCTTTCACCGCGTGCACCGTAAGCAGCAGGAACTGACAGGAGCTCGCGATGCTCCGGCCGGGCTCGACGATGACTTCGGGCCAGGCCCGGTCCGGGTACAGTTCGGCGATGCCGGCGGCGACCGCCTGCGCGAAGTCGTGAATCGTCGGTCGCTGCCCGTTTCGTGCCGTTTCCGGCAGCAGCCCGATTCCCTGGTACAGCAGCATCTCCAGGGTCGACATCTCGCGCGTGGTTCCGGCCGCAAAGCCGCCGCCGACATCGACCGTCGTCACCGGCACGCCCTTGGCGTGGTAGCTCTGCACCAGGTTGCGCAGTCTTCCCAGGGCCCGGCGGTAGTCGGACGGCTGTTCGATGCCGGTTCCGATGTGGATGTGGAACCCGCGGCAGGTCACACCGGCCATGCCCGGCAGCTCTTTCAAAGCCTGGTCTGCCTCGCCGCCGGCAAGGTCGAGCCCGAACGCGCAGCCCTTGCGGCTGGCCGCGGCCGAACCCTGGTTCATCCGATGCGGCGTGTAGTCCGGATTCATGCGGAGCAGCACGTCGGCCTTCTGTCCCTGGTCACGGGCCACGTGGTCAATCAGCCTGAGCTCCTCGACCGAGTCGGCCACGATGTAGCGCACGCGCGCGTTCAGGCAGTCGCGCAGAAATGGCTCGGGTTTGTACGGCCCGTTCACGACGATTGCGTCGCCGTTGTGTCCCAGTTCCAAGGCCAGGCGCAGTTCATAGCTGCTCATTACCTCGGCGTGGAGCCCGGCCCGCTTGAGCGCCGCTGCGACCGCCGGCACGCTGTTGCATTTGTAGGCGTAGTGAACCCGCACCGGAAAAGGGCACGCCGTCCGGAAAGCGTCCTGGAATGATGAGGCAGCCGCCTCCAGCCCGGGCCGGTTGACCACGTGCAGCGGCGTACCGTAGACGCGGGCCAGCTCCACTGTGCCGCAGCCGGCCACATAGAGCGACCGGTTCGGGCCGACCGCAAGACCCCATGCCTCCGGCCCGAGTGAGCGGTCAGAGAGTCTTGCCATAGATGGCGAAATACTTGGACGGTTCGAGCCCGAGCCGCCGAGCCGCTGCCAGCGGCGCCGGGTCGTCATCCGTCATCCAGGTCGTGGTCATGGTACGGCAGTCGCGGATCGCCCAGCAACCGTATTCGAAGAGCAGCCGGTACACCTCGGTATGCTGAGAAGCCTTCTTCACGCCAACCGCGTACATCACCACGTCGCGCACGCGGCTGCGGCCTAGAAGAAAACGCAGATAGCTCGCCGGTCCGACCCCGCCGCCCATGGTGCGGAGCAGCGGGTTGACGTCCAGGCAGAACTGGACCACGCCCGCCGGCTCGCCGTCGCGCTCGGCGATGCCGATGAGTCGCGGATAGGTAACGAAGAACAGGTACTTGGCGGCGAACGAATACTCGGCCCGGCTCAGCGGCAGGAAGTGCCAGTTGCCGGCAAAGGCGTCGTTGTTGACCGCGCGGATTCGCTCCAATTCGTGGTTGAAGTCGAGCAGCCGGGCTGGCCGTACGCGAAATTCCCCGCGCCTGGTTGGCGGCCGCCTGTCGCCGAACGCACGTCGCACGCGCTCGCCGATTGCGTGGTTGGCCCGGGTATGCAGCCGGCGGAGTGCCCTGAATCCCGCATCCTCCACGAGACGCGCGTAGTATTCCGGGTTATAGGTTTCGAAGAAGACCGGCGCCTGGCCGAATCCGCTTGTCTGCAGCCCGAGCTCGGAGTAGTGGTTGGGGTTGAAAGGCCCTTCGAGCGTAGTCGCGCCGTTCCGGCGGCAGAAGGATGCGACCGCGTCGAACAGCCGTCCGCAGGCCTCGCCGTCATCCTCCGACTCAAAGAACCCGAAGAACGCGGCCTGCTCGCCGAATCTCTCCCAGTGGTTGCGGTTGATGATTGCGCAGGCACGCGCCACCGGCCGGTCGTCCCGAAAGCAGACAAAGAGCTGAAGCAGGCCGTTGGCGAAGTACGGGTTGGCCCGTTCATCCAGGGTCCGGTCGACTTCAGACCGGAGCGGCGGAACCCAGAGCGGGTCGTCGCGGTACAGAGCAAATGGGAGCTCGAGGAAGTCCTGCCGCTGCCCTTTGTCAGTCGCCGGTTCCACTCGGTACGCCATCACTTCCTCACCCGCTCAACCACGTACGCGCGGTAGATGAACGAACGGTCCTGCTCGTGCAGGCGCCTGGCCAGCTCGGCATCCGGCTCAAGCCAGCGCGAAAGGCTCTCGGGCCGGGACCGCGGGATAATTAGGTTGCGGTAGGTCAGCACCGCCCCGTCCCTGGCCACGCGGATGGTCTCGCGCAGCAGACTCTCGACACTCGCCGGCGTCATCCACTCGAATATGTTGGTGAAGTTGAACTTGGCGACCGAGTTGTCGGGCAGGGTGGGAAAGAAGCTCTCGCAACTGCCGAGCACCAACTGCACCCGGTCCAGTCGGCCGCGTATCGTCTCGAAGTTCTCGCGCTTCAGATACAGCGGCAGGCAGTCCGGCGGCGTGAACCCGCCGCGGAGGATGTAGGAGAGAAACCAGTTGGTCCGCGGCTCAAGGTCCACGACCGCGTGCCGGAACCGCTCCTCAAAGTGCCGGCCGAAAGAGAATGTCTCGCCGAGCTGCGCGTAAAAGGCCGGGTCGAAGAGCAGCGACTGCACCTGACAACTGAGCAGTACCCGCATGAACAGCCGCCAGCGTCGGTTGTTCCACCTCTCCAGGTAGAGCCGCTCCCGCTCCGCGCGGTCAGGCGCTGCGAACAGGCGTTTCGTGAGGTCCTGCCCGTCGAGCAGCCGGAAGAACCAGCGCCGGAGAAGTTGCATGAATCCCTCGTACCGGCCGGTGTGAATCATCCCGCGTTCGACCTTGACCGGATGCCGGTCCCAGTAGCGTTGCGCTTCCTGGCTCAGGTGCCTGCGAACAGTTGCGTACTCTTCCGAACGGTGAGCCGAACGCGTCGCCCCGACAAAGCCGAGCATCTTCTCGTAGGGAAGGGCGCGGAACGCCGCCATCTTCAGTTCGAGCACGTGATTCTGAAACGGGCTCAAATCGAGCGCAATCACCTTGGCCGCGCCTGCCGCCAAAAAGGCCAGCGCGTTGCAGCCGCCGGACGTGATGGAAAAGACTTCATCTTCGGGTTTGATGGCGAAGGCTTCGAGGTCGATCTGCGGGTCTTCCCAGCACTGGGCGTAGAGGATGTCGGAGACCACTTTCGACCTGGAGGGTTTTCGTCGCGTCTTGGTGCTGAAGTCCTCGGCCGGGGACGACCTGCGGTTCCTCGCGGCTTGAGGCTTGGGGCTTGGGGCTTGGGCCTTTCCCGGCCTCTTCCCCTTGATTGTGTGCACCACTGCCCAGTCCACGACCGCGGGCAAACCGACTACGAGCGCCGGCCACAGCTCCCTGGTCCCCGCTGCCGCGACGAACCCGGGTACGAACAGCAGGTAGAGCGCGTTGTGCCGGAACCCGTCGGCAGTAATGTCGAACTCGCGGAACGCCTGCCCCAGTTGCCGGAAGCTGCGTAGGTCGGGCAGGAACCTGGGAATCGGGCGGGCATACTCCGAGTACGCCTTACCGAACTGCGCCTCAAGCGCGCGTTCCTCGTGGCTGACAAGCTGAATGTAATGGACATAGAGCAGCGCCGGGAGCAGGAATCCGATTGGCTTCAGGCAGAGGGCGAACCCGAAGAAAGCGATGAAGTCGGCCAGGTAGATGGGATGGCGCACGAGCCGGTACGCGCCGCCGGTTATCAGCTCGTCGTGCTGCACCGGGAACGCCATCATCCGCTGCGACGAGAGCGCCGACCCGGCCCACATCCGGAGCAGAGTGGCGAGCGCCATCACTCCGGCCGCCAGGGCAAACCCGAGCCGGATGGACAGCCCGGAGCCGAGACCGAACAGCCCGCCGATGATTACGAAGTTGGGAGCCACGGAACGGAATCCGAGCATCGATGCCAGGCAGACCGCCAGCACCATCCCGAACGACACGAATATCCGCCCCTCGAACTCGACCCGCTGCACCCTCCTGAGCCAGCTCCGCACCCTGGTCTCCCTTTACCCCCGAGTTCCGGTGAGAGTTCCGTGCCACACCCTGCCCTACTCCCTACTCCCGACTCCCCACTCTCGCGCACCAGCGCGCTTCCCCGCCCGCAGCCGCAACGCCGAGGGCAGCACGTCGATCGTACACGGCGAATGGCCGAGCGGCTCGCCGTCGGCCTCCAGTGCGGCCGCATCAGAACCGGTCACGAAAACCCGACGGGCCCGGTGCGACGTTATCCCGTCCACTCCGGTGTGCCTGCCTCGGTAGATCTTTGGAAACAACCAGAGCCTCCTTGCCACGCTCATCTCCCGCACGAGCACCACGTCGAGCACCCCATCGTCCGTGCGAGCGTCCGGGGTCAGGCGCATCCCACCCCCGCACTTCGCTCCATTGCCGACCATGATGCCGACGAACCGCCCCTTGACCGGCTGGTCGTCGTCAATCTGCACGGACAATTCCGGACAGCGGAGGCCGACCAACTCCTTGACGGCGACGAGGCCGAATGCCATCGTCCCGCCGAGCTGCTTGTAGCCGGTGATTCCGTGTCTTCCCGACCCGTTCTTTGCGTCGTCGTCCGCCGCGTTGACTCTTGGCTTTTGGCTCTTGACCTTTGACTTCATGTCTCCGCTGCTGCTCTTCCCCTTCTCGACCTTGGCCACCACGGCGCCGCCGATGCCCAGTTGACACTCGTTCACGAACAGCCGCTCTGCCGGTCGACCGTCCATGCCGACGTATCTTACGCGGCCGATGTCGAGCGGAACTGCGTCGCCTTCATGTATCAGCGCGAGCTGTTCCTCAAGCGCGGAAGGAAGCCCCAGGCTGTCGGCCAGACCGCGGCCGGTTCCGCAATTCACGATTCCCAGCTCGCACTCGACCGGCCCGTTGCCCGCGCTCAGCATGCCGTTCGCTACCTCCTGGATGGTGCCGTCGCCGCCGCAGACAATCACCATTGACGCCCCACCTGCAACTGCAGCCCGCGCCAGCTCGGTTGCCTCTCCCTGCCTGGAAGTAGCGTGGAACGCGGCCTCACCCCAGCGCGCGGCCACCAACTCCGCAATGCGGATCTGCCATCGCTTGCCCGCCCCGCTTCCGGCGGTGGGATTAAGGATGACCTCAACACTACCGTTCACAATTCTCCTGCTAGCGTAGACGCACCGGAGTACGGGCATTTCAGGGCCGGTGTCAGCAATGATGCGCCGGCCCGCTCTTGCCCGTCACCCGGAGCCGTCGGTTTTCTCCGGTGCTGGCCATGCACAAAGGATGCCAGAAGCTACCTTCCCAAATTGCGTGACTTAGCGGAGAGCAGGTTCCAGGAAGTGTCACCCAACGGTGACAGTTGTCACCGAACGGATACAGGCCCCGACTCCCTTCCGCTGGCCTCCGGCGAAGACACCTGGCAAAGCTCACTGGAAAGTTCCTTGAGGAAGCTCCCCGGCAAGCTCATTCGTTGAGCAGGCGCCGGAACAGGGCCACGAAGAGGGGCTCACGACCGGGCCGAGACAGGTGGCTGGAACGAGGCCGGGAGCAGTAGCCGGAGCGGGACCAAGTCCAGAGCCGTGAACGGGGCCGAGAACAGACACTGGAACAGGATAGAGGAAAGGACTCCCTCCCGTGGAGGGGACGGCCATCTTGTCAAGGACGAGGTCAGAAAGCAGAGAAGCCAGAAGTCAGAAGGCAGAATGGAGGAGGGGATTGGAATTCACTAACGCACAAGGGGTTGGGCGGAGGCGCAGCAGGCGGAGGCGCAGGCGGAGGCGGAGGCGCAGCGATTGACAACCGCCCCTCAAGGATTAGAATCCGTCTGAGTCTTTTATGCGCTGGTTGCCCCGGAATCGAGTCGGATTGAGGGAGGCGCGACGTGTTCCTGCTCAAGGTTCTGGGCCTGAGCCTGGCCTCGCTGGCAATCTCGTGGTTCGGCGCGTACCGCATGCTCCGGCAGTCGGGCCGCGGGTCGCCGGTCGACGTTCCGAATAGGAGAAGCTCCCACAATCGCCCCACGGTCCGCGGCGGCGGCATCGGCATGGCGCTGGCCATCTGCCTCGCCCTGCTCGCGGTCGGGTCGCGCACTCACGGTGTGCCGCGCGGCGACATCGGGCTGTTCGCAATCGCGACGGTCATAGTCGCCGGTATCGGGCTTTGGGCCGATTACCGCGACCCGCCGGCAAGCTACCGGCTGTTCTTGCAGTTGGGCGCGGCCGGGCTGGTGATGGGCGCCGGCACGCAGTTCCACGTGCTGAAGCTGCCTTGGGGACACAACGTCGAGCTGTGGTGGGCCGGAGTTCCCCTGACCCTCCTCTGGATTGCGAGCCTTACCAACCTGTACAATTTCATCGACGGCGCGGACGGGCTGGCAGCCAGCCTGGCCGTGGTCTACTCGGCGGGAATCGCCGCGTTCTCCTTCGCCACCCGCCATCCATTCGAGGGGGTCATGGCCCTGACCGTGCTCGCGGCGTGCCTGGCGTTCCTCTGGTTCAACTTCCCGCCGGCACGGCTGTTCATGGGCGACGTGGGCAGCCTGACCCTGGGGTTCGTCTTTGCAGTGCTGGCGCTCCGCCTGGCCACGCTGGGACGGCAACTGGTGCCGCTGGCGTTCTGGCTGATTCTCTACAGCAGCTTCCTGTTCGATACGTCCTACACCATAGTCTACCGAGCGATGCGCGGCGAGAAGTTCTGGCAGGCCCACCGCAGCCATCTGTACGAAAGGCTCCTGACAAAGGGCTGGAGCCATCGGCAGGTGACCCTGTTCTACGTGGGCCTGAGCCTGGTATCGCTGGCGTTCGCGCTCGGCTATCTCCGCTCCGGCCTGGCCGGCAGGACGCTGATTGTCGGCGTCCAGTTGCTCATCTGCCTTGCGCATCTGGTATTCGTGAAGGCAGTTGAGAAGAGCAGCGTGGTGCTGTTTAGGTCGAAACAGCCGAAGCAGGAAGCGGCGACCGAAGAAGGGGAGGCGTGAACCGATATCGAGGCCACGAAAGCGCGAGGCACGAAACGGACTGGCGCAGAATGCCCCCATTCCGTTTCGCTCGGTATTCGTCTTCGTGGCTGTCTACGTCGGAATCAGGGCTCGACATAGGACATAGGACGGCTCGGCGCTAGCGTACCAGGTGGCCGATGCGGTTGAGACGGATGGCCCAGGGCGAGAGCATCATCTTCGGGATGTTGATTGGGTACCCGGCTGCGGCGGTGGACATGTAAGTGACCAGCGGCTTGCCGCGGACGTGACGCAGCTCCAGCGGCCCGAAGAATCGCGAATCCTCGGAATTGTCGCGGTTGTCGCCCATCACGAATATGCACCCCGGCGGAACGACAACCGGTCCGAACTCATCCCGGACGTAGGGCGAAAGCTCGGTGCGGAAGAAACCGTGCTGCTCCCATCGCCGCTGCAAGTCCTTGAGTCCGGGCAGTCCCCTGAACGTCCTCGCATCCGCGTGCTGCACGTAGGGCTCGTCCTGCAACTGCCCGTTTACGTAGAGTTGCTTATTCCGGTACTCGACCTCATCGCCGGCCACGGCCACGCAGCGCTTGATGAGCGTGAGCGGAGTGTACCACTGAAAGAACCCGCGGGTGCGGCTCCAGAAAACAGGCAGCAGCGGCAGCTTCTCAGGGAACAGCCGGGTGGCGCCGGCCGGCACGTCCGGGTCCAACGGGAACCGGAAGATGACGATATCGCCGCGCTTCGGGCTCGAGACCGGGATAAGGGTCTTGTCGGTGAACGGCAGCTTCACTCCGTACACGAACTTGTTCACCAGCATCATGTCGCCGATGAGAATCGTATTGAGCATCGAGCCGGTCGGCACCATGAACGCCTCGACCACGAACGAACGGATGAACAGAACCGCGACGATGACCGGTGTCCATTCGCGCAGTGCGTTCCGCAGCCAGCGCATACTGCTAGTTTGACGGAGGCTGCGACGGTGCCGTTGGCAGAAGAGACCGGCTCACGTCGCGGCCCTGCCTACTCGGCAAAGAGCTCTCTCACCTGCCGCCGGGCGAGCGCTCGGCCCCGGCGCGCCGCGCCTGCCATTCCCTCGTCCGGCCGCGAGTGGAGTTCGTCCCACACCCCTGTCCGCAGTCTAAGCCGCACGCATCCCGGCCCGCGCTTCTGACTCCTGACATCTAGCTTCTGACATCTGACTTCGTCTGTGCGAGAAACAGCGCCTTTGCGGTGAACTCTGCTTCTGTCCCCGGTGCGCGTAAACTCCACCCAGCACCCGTCCGCACGATGATGGGTGATGTTCCCCTTGCCCATGGTGCAACCGGAACTGAACTGGACCCCGTCCACGAAGCAGGTGTAGGGCGTCCCTTGTGGGCAGAAGACCCGCGCCCTCAAATCGAACGGCGAGGCGGCAAGCTTCCGCCGCGCATACGCCCCTACCTTGAGCCCAAGTACCAGCCACGGTCCGAGATGGCCATGGAAACGAGCGGCTGCGGCGAGCAGCTCCTGCGCCGTCTCGCCCTTGGTCGTTTTCCTCACTCCGCCTCCCGCGAAGACCCAAATCCCGGTGACCAGACCGAATCGCCGATTTCTCTAGGTCTTTGGGCATTTCCGCATTGACTCGTCATTCGGAATTCGGACTTCGTCATTCCTAACTATACTGATGCATCTGCTCCCGGCAACAGTTGACGATTGCCACCACTAGTGGATACTTCCCAGTGCTCTACCTGCTCCTCAAGGTCGCGTCCGCGGTCGGCATGGGACTCGTGCTCAAGCGCGCTGAAGCCCGCGCTCTCGACCGACTGCCGCTCGTCCGCACAAACTACGCGGTCGCTGCCGTCATCGGCTTCTTTGCCTCGCTGGCGCTTGGCCAGACCCACATCTCGGGTCCGGCCGCCCTCCTCGCCGCGTTCACCGGCGTGCTCTTCGTCGCCGGCCTGCTCGTATGGAGCCGCGCAATACAGGCTGCCGGACTGGCTCTTTCTGTCGTAGCGATGCGCACGGCGATTGTCATCCCGCTCCTCGCTGCCGCCATCATCTGGCACGAACGTCCCGGCCCGCTCGAGCTCATCGGCAGCGCTGTGGCGCTTCTCGCCCTCGCGCTCGTCCTGTACGATGTCGCCCAGCGCAAGAGCGGGGACATCACCGGCGGGGATATGACCCAATTGTCCTCAATTGGGATCGTGTCCCAAGCCGGCACCTCGGCGCCTGCTCGGCGCGGTACGGCCCCCGTTTTCGCCTCAGCGCTGTTCTGGCTCGCACTGCTCTTCCTCGCCGACGGACTGGTAATGAGCGCCGCGCTCGTCTTCCGCAAAGAGCTGCCCCTGACTGAAACGATGCCTTTCCAGACGGTCATCTTCGTCGCTGCCTTCTTTGTCAGCACGCTGCTCTACTACCTGCGTCGGCCCGGAGCGACGAGAGAGACTCTCAAGTGGGGCGCGCTGCTCGGTACTGCCAACCTGGGCAACTACCTGTTCCTGGTGCTGGCGCTCTCGGTCCTGCCCGGGCTCGTCGTCTATCCGGCAATCGCGGCCGGCGAGGTCGGCCTGATGGCGGTGGCCGGCACTGTGCTCTGGAAAGAGAAGGTCGGAGTCCGGAGCTGGCTCGGCATCGCGTTGACAGTCGTGGCGCTGGCCCTGATTCAGTTTGGCAAGCCAGCCGGAGTGTAGATCGAACGGCGAGGTAATGGCCGGAGTCGCCCAGCAGTTGTCCTTGTTGCCCGAGAGGGAACCTGCCAGATTGCTCTCCGAATAGCCGAGGAGATTGCTTTCCCTATTGCTCGGCAGATTGCTTTCCGGATTACGTCCGGAGCAATTGGCCGGGCAATCTGCGGGAGAACCCGCAGAGCAGCGGTCCCCGCAATCTTCCGAGTAGCTTTCCGAGTTCTTCTCCAGATAGCCCGCCGAATAGCTGACCTTATTGCGGCCCAGGTGGCTCTCCGGATTCCTCTCCGGATAGCCTGCGGGGCAATCTTCCGAACTGCCTTCCAGGCAACGTGCCGAATGGCTTCCAGAATAGCCGGGGGGACGGGATAGGGTAGAATCGCCAACGCCTAATAACCAATTGCTAATGGCTAACTTAAGACACCCGGGTGGCCGGATTCGAGGAGGACATATAGTAAACTGGGGCCAATCAGCCCGCCTCAAATGCATCATCATCAGTTGCTGCGTCCTGAGTTCAACTTTGTCCGAACCCGAATCTGCGTCATCTGCGCAATCTGCGGATAGCCTCTGTCCGGGCGAGACCCCTCCTCGGCGTCGGGGCGGCACTTCGTGTCGTCTGCGTAATCTGCGGTTGCGAAAGCGGGTACAGTCCCTCGGAGCGTTGGGTCGGAATCAGCGCGGGACAGTCCCCGTTTTCGCGGCCATGTCCCGCGCCGCGGCCCTCTTGACGGCCGTCGTTTCTCAGAGCAGCGGGTCGATGAGGTTGTTTGGGTCTATCGCGGGCAGCTTGGAGTCTTCGGGTTTTGCCTTGCAGGTGTCGAGGACGTCCGGCGATTCCACGACCACGGTGCGCGATGAGGCAATCATAATCAGCTCAATCTGCCGCAGCGTGACCTTGCCGGCCGTCGGCGGCGGCGACGGCTGAAGTTCGGCTGCCTCAAGCGCCCGCCGCCGCTTTTGGATTCCCTTCCGCGCGTCGGTCAGCACCCAATCCCGCGGCAGCATCTCCGGCGGAGCCTGCACCTCGACCATCCGGGTCAGGCGGTGCATCTCCCGGCCGATTTCCTTTACTTCTTTGCCGGCCTCGACCAATACCTTGACCCTGGTCAAGGTGAAATCGCTCTGGAACAGCCAGCAGACCTGGCTAGCCAGATGCGGGTGCCGGACCCAGATGGCCTCTTCCACATCTGAACCATCGCCCTTCAGGAACGCCTGCACGAACTCCTTGAAGTCCACGGCGACGGCCAGCACTTCCAGGCCGCTTGGGACCTCCCTCGCTGCCGGCACCCGGGTCTTGATGAGCACCCTCACGCCCCGGTCTGCCGCCGCGTTCAGCTCGCCGCGGAGTTCCTCCAAAGGTCTCGCGTCGACGTTGAGCAGGACCACTGTCCTGGCATTACGCAGCAGCTCCCGGCAGCGCTCGTAGACCTGCGTGACGCTGGTCAGCTCGAAGATCCCTCCGTGCGCGGGCGACGCCGCAACGTCCTCGAGTTCCTGCTCGATCTGCGTCTGCAGGTTTTCGAGGTCGCGGCGCTTGGCATCGATGTACTCACGGATGGGCAGGGCTATGTACGTTGTCGGCCGGGTGCTCTCGTCGGCGAGAACCGCACCCTTGGTCCGAAGCGAGTCCAGCGCCTTGTAGATGTTGGCCGCCTGCTTGCCGACCATCTGGGCCAAGCGATAGCCTGAGGAACCGGGCTCCTGCAGCAGCGCCCAGTACACGTCGGTCTCCAGTGCGCTGAACCCGACGCTGGAGAGGAGCGGCCTGACTCGTTCCTTCATGGAGCAGGGATCAAGGGATCAAGGGATCGAGGGATCCAGCTCCGGGCCGAACGACAAGTGGCGAATTGCTGGTTCTTCATTCGACACCCACGCTCATTCGTCATCGCCCTGGTTCCTTGGTCTGAGGCGGTTCTGACGACGAAGCACGATGGACGAGATGACGAAGGACCTCGATTCCCTTCTCCAGCACCTCGTCCCTGCCCGCTTTGACACCATCAATGGTCGGCGCGGCCGGGACGTCAGGCACAATCCCGACGTTCTGGAACGGGCTGCCGTCCCCGAACTTCACTCGCATGCCAGTGAACCACAGCCGTCCGCCGCCTGGCAGGCTCAGCCAAGTCCGGTTGCCGTTGCAGCCGGCAGTCGTGCCGCCGACAAACGTCACGCGACCCGCATTCTTCAGATAGATGCAGATGTCCTCGGCTCCGCCGAAGGTCTTCTCGTTGATGAGGACGACGACTGGCCCCTTGTAGTGTTTGCTCGGGTCAGGCTGGACCTCGTACTGCCCTGTGCTCCAGCCCTGTTCCAGACGGGCGTAGCCGGACACGACCGGAATCTCGAAGATAGCGGACTTGACCGGCTTCTCGCTGAGCCTGGCGGACAAGGCCAGTTGGACCATGAATCCCGGGTATCCGCGGATGTCGATTATCAGCCCGTCTGGCTGGCGCAGCACCTCGAAGGCGTGGTCGAACTCCTCCAGGTTCGACAGTCGGCCGAGGTCAATGTAGCCGAGATTCATCTCCAGCAAGCCGTACCCGCGCGACCGGCGCTTCTGGGCCAGATGAGCGACCCATTGCTCACGCGTAACCGTCCGTTTCAATGTCAGAACGCGCCGACCGCCGACGGCTGATCGCTGACCGCCGTCTGCCGGACTGAACCCGAGTCTCCGGTCTGCGTAATCTGTGGAATCTGCGGATGACCCACGGACAACCAGCTTCACTTCTGCTCCGGCTGTTCCGAAGCCAAGCATCTCAACCACGTGGCGGTAGAATGCGCCCTCGGTTGAATACGAGAACTGCAACCGGTGCTCGGCAATCAACTCCGGAACCGTCTTCCCGTCGAACTCAACCAGTTCGTCCCCGACCTGCAGTTGGCCGACGGCTGACGGCTGACCGCCTACGGCCGTAAGCTGTAAGCCGTGAGCTGTGAGCGGTTCTGGCAGGATGTCCGTGACAATGACCTTCCCTTCCACCCAGCCGAAGCCTACCGGCAGCGCCTGGGGCTCGGGCAGGTCTGGGAAGAAGTAGAAGATGTTGTTGTCATGCAGATGCGCGGTCAGCATCCGTAGTGTGCGCACGTAGGCGACAGCGCTGTCCGCCGCCTCGACCCTGGGAATCCACTCCGATAGACACGTCTCCCAATCCATGTCACACAGCTCAAGGTGTGGGTAGGTGTAGCGTATCACGCACCAGACCTTGAACAGCCCCAGCAGCCGCTCCTCACGAGTGAGGCTTCCACCGGTCTCGGACAGCGTCTGCGGCAGCTTCAGGTTCATCAGCTTCGCTGCCGACTCCGTGCTTGAGGCTTGAGGCTTGAGGCTTGAGGCTTTGAGCAGGGCTTGCTCGATTATCGCGGGCAATTCGGTCAGGACGAGTGTCTTGTCAACCACAAGGTCAGGCCTGAGCCCGGCGTTCCCGTCATGTGCGACCAGTCGCTCGGTATTGAGCTGCACCTCAACTGACTCCCCAGTCGCCAATCCCCAATCGCCAACCCCTGTCCGCGGTTCCTCCTCGGCCGGCCCGCTCGGCTCGAAAACGACCGCGATTCCGGGCTGAGACTGCAGCGCGTCAAGCACCTTGTAGTGGGCGGTTGCGGACGGTCGGTTGACCAGGAACACGGCGGGCTTGGTGATGGTCTTCAACTGCGTGAAGTCGGTGCCGGGACACATTGCAGCCAGATACCAGTCGGGCATCTGTATCGGGTGCAGCGCGGCTCCGCCAATTACTTCCCACTTCTGCCGGTACGCGCCGAGGCTGTTGTCCTCACTCCAGCCCTCGTGGACGCGGCTCATCACCGGGCCGGTCGTGAGTGTTGTGCGCACGAAGAACCTGAATATCGGGTCGCTACCGCGATAGCCCCGCGCGGCAGGCCAGCGCAGGTCTACGACCAGCTTGTCTACCGCGCCCAGGTCATTGACCGCCGACTGGAAGTCGACGAGGAATCCGGGCGCGCGCAACTGAGGCGGCGGGACTCGAACGTAGCCAACAGCTTCGCTCAGCCTCCTCGACTCAAACTCCGCATCCGCGACTCGATCTCTCGATCTCTCGGTTTCTTTCTCTCTTCTCGCTTCCGCAAATGTCAGCAGATCGCCGAGCGGCTGCAGCAGCTCCTCATTAATGACCTTCGCCAACTCGTCAGGAGTCCGCGCGGCCTCGACTCTCGGAATCGCCCGAACCAGCGCTTGATTCCAGTCTAGCCCTGCTCCCTCACCCTTTGTCCCTATCTCACCGGGAGAGGGACGGTTTTCTTCACTCTGTTCCCCTCTCCCTCTGGGAGAGGGTTGGGGTGAGGGCGCTACAATCGCCGGATGGAACAGGTAGACCTTGCCCCACAGGTCGGCCAGGGCTTCCAGCCGCTTCAGCCTTAGTGCTTGGTCCACTGGTCCTTAGGAGTTATGTTCATGCTGCAACTAATACGCTGGAACTCGGAGTATGATAGCACGCCAGGGCAAGGGCGCAATATCAGGTTGAGATCAAGGTCCGGGCTGAGAGGCATGCCTTGAACCTGAGCGGGCGGCCTTGCGACCGCCCGCCCATCAGCCTTCCTGTGGTCGTCTAGTGTTCGACCACGAGCGACTTGGAGATGCTGAGGTCCCCGGCCACAAGTCGTGCCACGTAGACACCAGCAGTCAAGCCACTCACGTCGATTCTAGCTGACCCGCTCCTGTCAGCCGCTACCTCCTGGGTCCTCACCGTACGGCCCGAGATGTCGAGCAGTGTGACTGTCACTGGCCCGGCGTGAGGGAGAGCGTACTGAACCGTGACGCGTCCCGCCTTGGTCGGATTCGGGAACAGCTCGACGCCCGCCCGCGCCGGCGCGACTGGTCGTCCCATGCCACCGCCGCCGGAACCGAGGGAACCGCTCCGCCACCAGATCTCGATCGGCTCTGTATTGATACTTGGTATCGTGCGCGTCCACGCTGCCCGGACTGAGTCGGCGGATTCGTCGACCGTGACGAACGGGTTCTCATCCCCGTAGCTGGCGTCAGGGTCGGGCGTGAGCCACTCCGGCGTGCTCCAGTTCAGCCCTTCGCCGGGACAGTAGCTGAACATGACCCCGTGTCTTCCTACCCTATAGGTCTCGGCCCAGGTAACATAGGCCGAACCGTCATCTACGAAGGCCATTGTGGGATGGCGAAACTCTCTCTCAACGAACGACCCTCTGTGGCCCGGCACCGATACTGTCTCAGGCACCTGCCAGACACCACTAGAGTTCCGGTACGTGTGAAGGACCGCGGAGGTCGTGTCGCTAACCTTCTTACTGATCTTGGTCACCTTGTATGCGTTGAAGACCACGTGTGGATGACCCGTGTAGGGATTGGCCTCGACTGGGAACCCACCACTCGCATAGCCCGTGAGGCCCGGTGTCGCATCCTGAGTTGGCTGCCAGACGCCGTTGCGGCGGGTCTTGACGTAGATGTGTGCGGGGCTGACACCGACTTTTCCGTGATACGCTATGAACAGGTCGCCGTTGGGAGCCACCGCGATAGAGGGATAGCCTGACGCGCCAGACACACCCGAGTCCAGCCGAATCGGTGTCTGCCAGACGCCGCCGACGCACTCTAGCAGCCCTATGGCGAATCTGAGACCCTTCTTGCTGCCAAATTCCTCCTTGTAGGAGATGACGACGTGCCCAGGCTCGTTGGGTACACAGGCCACAACCGGACCATAGGCCTCGCGGTCTTGGCACAGAGGCATGACTTCGCCCCAGACGTCTTCGCCATACTCATTGCGGACGCATCTCCGATAGCAGGGGGTGGCGTTGAACCAGACTGCGTGGATGGTCGTACCGTCGGCGTCGAGTGCGATTGAAGGATATTCGCCGGCCTGGCTGAGCTGATAGTCCGGCGTCCACCCAGACGACGGGTTGTAGCGATTGCAGTAGACACCTGCACTAGGCGCGTTGAGGGGCAGGTAGCGCCACCAGATCAAGTGCCCCACGCCGTCCGGGCCGAAGACCAGCTTGTGGCCGTTGCTTGGGTGCAACTGACGGTCTGAAGAACCGTCGCCCGTGATCTTAGACTCGGGCGTCCATGCCGCCCATGCGGCAGTCGCGCAGACTGCCGCGATTGCGAGAGCTATCGCGAACTTGGTTCGCATCTTCTCCTCCTTATTGCTTCTTGTCAGCTTCGGCAGGCCGGCCGGAAGGACCTCGGAGCTCCAATCGATCTGGACTCCATCCTTCCACCGGTGCGCACGGAGCGTCTCCCCGTCGCATCCGACCTAGCTGACTATTATGTGCTCTCAACACATAATAATAGACCGGCCGGTTCCTCTGTCAACTGTAACCTGATAGAGCTAACAGAATGAACTACAATGAGTTACGTTATCGGGCCATAGTGCGGTGAGATGGGGGTGACGCCGTCCGAGTTATCATGTGACCCGGTAGTCGATGAGAGACGACCGAATCAGATGTCGGAGGTCGAGGCGCAGACCATGGAACGACGGGCCGGAACGGGCAACAGCAAGCGGCTGACGACAGAGCAGTCAGCGAACGGACCTACTCGCCCGACGTGGGTTTGTCCCGGACGACCACCGCATCCGATGTGTCTGTCGGCACGAGCAGGCGTTCGTGCAGGAACTCCGGCGCGAAGAGCGCTTCCACTCAACGCGGCAGGAGGCCACTAGCCTTCAGCCTCTTCTTGAGCACGGCATGCGAGCAGGCGGGCTCGTGGCGGCGTTCGGCAACGACCGCGAGGTCACGCAGATCTTCAAGCAGTTCCTCGTACTCGTCGACTGGCAGGACAACGGAAACGCGATTCCCTTTGTCGTCGACGATGAAGCGGTTTCTGGTTGCAGCCATACGGGTTCATTTTAGCGCAAAGCGGTCTGGTGGTCTAGTGGTCGGGTGGCCCAGTGTCGAGCCCAATCTACGGAATCTGCGGTTCTCTGAGAGACCCCTCCAGAGACGTCGGGGCGACGCTACGTGTCGTCTGCGTCATCTGCGGACGTCCGCATTCTCACATGTTCGCCGACCCTCCACCCGCCCCGCTTGTTTTCCGCACATGAGACTGTAGAATGTCGCATGAGCACCAGCGCCCGCCTACCTGCGCGATTGATAGTGAGAGTGGTCACTCGCAGGAGTCTCGGAAGCCACTCCGAGGCCCGGGCTGACCTAGTCTACTGGCGCTCCCGGAATCCGAGTGAAAGGATCGCTGCGGTCGAGCACCTGCGAAGGACTCATATTGGACGTTCAGCCAGACTTCAGAGATCTGCTCGCGTTATTCAACGCCCATAGAGTCGAGTACGTCGTGGTCGGGGCCTACGCCCTAGCCTTCCACGGGGCGCCGCGTTTTACCGGCGACCTGGACATCTTGGTCCGGCCTGGGGTCCGGAACGCTGGTCGTATCATCGCGGCGCTGGCCGAGTTCGGATTCGCCTCTCTCGGCCTTGCTGCGGAGGACTTCAAGGAGTCAGGCCGCGTCGTACAGTTGGGCGTAGCTCCCGTCCGCATCGACCTCGTGACGTCGCTCACCGGTGTATCGTGGAAGGAGGTGGCGGCCGGGGCCAAACCCGGCAGATACGGCGACGTGCGGGTGCGCTACTTGGGCAAGAAGGAGTTCATCAAGAACAAACGCGCCATCGGTCGCAGCAAGGACCTCGCTGACATCGAGGCATTGGGCGGCTAGCTCCTCCTCTCCCTCCTTCGTTCGACGGTTTCCTACTTATGTCTTCCGCACTCGAGCTTCGCACTGCTGATCGTCTCCCACTAGACTTCTCGAATCCTTGACCCCCGCGACCAGTGCGCGTTCGCGCCTTGACACGCCGGAAGCTGTCGGTAGCATTGTCGCGGTAAGCGTGAGGTGAAGACGCCGCAAGACCCCGAGCGCAGGAGAGAAGGCGGCCGCCCGGCCGCCGAACGCCCATTCGTGGACCGTGAGGAGTTCATAGCCCCGGTCCACTCCGCGCTCAGACAACCACCGCGTACCAAACCTCTTGTGCTTGTCTACTACGGCGGCGCCGGCATCGGCAAGTCAAGGCTCCAGCGGGAGCTTTCCAGTCAGATGGCCGCGGACCCGGGCATCCTCACCGCGACCCTCGACTTCCACATTCCCATCTATCGGCAACCTGAGACCGCGCTCCTAACCCTTCGTAATGCGCTCCGCGATACTTATCAAGTCAGGTTCCCCAGCTTCGACCTTGCCTATGCCGTCTGCTGGCAGAAGACGCATCCCGACACGGCACTGAGTTCAGTAGACAGTAGACAGCATACAGCATACAGGGCCGAACGCGGTGGGAAGGAAGGAACAGAGAGACAGAGAGACGAGGAGACCGGCGGCGGGCTTGAGCCGGGTTCGCTCCTGTCACAGTTGCTGGACGAGTCTGGCAAGCTGCCGCTGATTGGGCTGGTGCCGCGGATTATCGCGGCAGTAGGTAGTAGACAGAATACAGTAGACAGGGAGTGGTGGACGGAACGCGGCGAACGAGAGCTGGAGGATGTGCCGCAGATGGAGCCCGGCGCGATTGTGGACCGCCTACCGATGCTCTGGGCCGCAGACATCAAGGACTTTCTGGGAGCCACAAGCAGGAAGGAGGGAGGGTCCCACCATGACGATGAACGAAGAACGAAGAACGAGGAACGAGCGCGCCAGGCAGTGCTGTTCATTGACAGTTACGAAAAGCTGTGGGAGACGGGAGATAGGAAACACGAGGCAGTAGACAGTAGACAGGAGGCAGTAGACAGGGGACAGAAGACGGACGAGTGGGTGCGGGAGCTGGTCAAGCAGTTGCCCGAGGTGTTGTGGGTCATCTGCGGCAGGCAGAAGCTGCGCTGGGAGGAAGTGGAGAGAGACTGGGGCGATTCTCTCAGCCAGCACGAGATTGGCGCTCTGCCCGTGCAATCAGCTCGGCAGTTCCTCCAGACCTGCGACATCACCAACGGGCAGATACAGGATGCGATTGTCAAAGGCAGCGGGGGTGTGCCACACTATCTGGACCTTGCTGTAGATACAGTGCAAAGTGCAAGATACAAGGTGCAAGATGCAGAATTCAGAGGAGGAAGTCCAGAGGAGCTGGTTGGGGAGTTTACGAGGCGTCTGGACAAGCCGGAGGTGGAGACGCTGAAGGTCCTGTCTGCGGCGCGGTTCTGGTACTACGGACTGTTCGAGCATCTGATGACCGAGTATCAGACCGGGTACCCCTTGAGCGGTTACGACGGTCTCTCCCGGTTCTCGTTCATCAAGGAAGGCGCAGCGCCGGGCACTAGGACCATGCATGACCTGATGCGCGACGCGCTGCAGGAGGAGCAGTCGCCGGAGCTGCGCAAACGGGTGCACCTGTTCCTGCACGAGCTGTATGCCAAGCAGTTGCAGGGACTCGATGTCAAGGGCATCACCGACACGCACCGGACGGCCCTGACCGAGGCCTTCTATCACGGCCGGCAGGCGAAGAACGCCGCGGAACTATGGTCGTGGTTCAAGGCCGCACAAGGCGTGTTCGACGAAGCCGGACAGCACCGGCTGCTGGTTCCGCTGCTCCGGGAGGTCGTCGCATTGGTGGAAGCCGGTCTCGGCCATGTTCATTCGAGCGTCGCCGAGTCTCTTTTCGAGCTTGCCAGGCAGCTCGACGCGAGTGGCGAATACGACGAGGCTGAGCCGCTGTACCGCCGCGCTCTGGCGATGGCTGAAAAAGAGTTGGGACCTGAGGACCGGATTGTCTTGGACTGCCTGTCATCGCTGGCCGAGCTACTGAGGAAACGAGCCCGATACGAAGAGGCCGAAGTCGTGTGCCGACGCGTGGTAGAGCTACGCGACAAGCTGGGCCGGTCCGCGATCGACCAAGCCGAAGCGCTCGACAGTCTGGGTGCGGTACTGACCGAGGAGAACAAGTACGCCGAGGCCGAGAGGTTGTTTCGTCGTGCGATCGCGATCTGCGAGGGAGAGCTGGGCCTTGAACACCGGAAGACTGGCATGAAACTGAGCAACCTGGGGTGTTTGCTCTGGACGCAGCGCCGCTACGCCGAGGCTGAGCCGATCTACCGCCGAGCCTTGTCGATCAATGAGCAAACCTTGGGCTTGAACCATCCCGACCTCGTGTTCACGCTGGATGGCTTGGCGAGCACCCTTTATGGTCTGGGCCGGTACACCGAGGCCGAGCCGCTGTACCGTCGATCATTGAAGCTCTGCGAAGAGAACCTGGGGCCGGAACACCCGGACACCGCGATATGCATGAATAACCTCGGCACCATGCTCGAAGCACAGAAGCGTCTTGCCGAGGCCCTGATACTGCAGCGGCGCGCGCTGGAGGCACACCAGAAGAAGATGGGGCCGGAACACCCCCTTACCATACGGATGGCGAACAACCTGATTGTCGGACTGGTCGGGCGCGGCAGCTACGCCGAGGCCGAGCCAATGATACTGAGCGCGCTCGCGGCACGTGAGAAGAAACTCGGGTCGGACAATCCTGCGACCTTCTTCCTTGTTCATTGGGGCGGCGTCATGTACAGGAAGCAGGGGCGGTACGCCGAGGCCGATGCATACCTGCGCCGCGCCGTCGAAGTCACGACCAGGATTCTCGGCCCGGAACACCCTGATACGTTGGGCTCTGTGAGCGCGCTGGCAACGCTCAGGGAGCTGCAGGGCAGGCGCGGGGAGGCAGAGTCCCTTCACCGGGATGTGTTGGCGAAACGAGAGCGAGTCCGAGGCACGGAGCATCCGCAGGTGGCCGAGACCGCCAACAAGCTCGCTGGAATCTGCTGCCATGATGGTCGATATGCCGAAGCCGAAGCCTTCTACCGCCGGGCGCTGGCAATTCGTGAGAAGACGTTCGGGCCGGACCACGTCTTCGTGGCGGAGCCACTCGAAGGTCTGGCTAAGGTCTGCGAGCAGACCGGCCGGGCTGCCGAGGCGCAGGAGCTCTCCGCCCGCGTCGCGCGCATCCGGGAGAAGGCCGCGCAGGCCGCAGGCGAACCCGGATAGCCCAGAATCGAGTAACCAGACGCCAGAACTCAGAGTGCCGGCGCGGGCTGAAGCCGCGAGTTGGCGGTCACGTTCTTGACGGCTCGCGGTGCTCTGCTACACTGAGTCATGAGCCCCAAACTCCCGCTCGACCGTGACAGGCTGGCTGAGTTCTGCCGGCGCTATCATGTGCGGAAGCTGTCGCTGTTCGGCTCGGTGCTGACCGACCGCTTTGGCGCGGATAGCGATGTGGATGTGCTGGTCGAGTTCGAGCCGCACCAGGGGCCTGGCTACTTCGGCTTGGCGCGGATGCAGAGGGAGCTGTCCGCGCTCGTTGGCCGAACGGTTGATCTCCGAACGCCGCTCGAGCTGAGCCGTTACTTCCGGGATGAGGTCGTTTCCGGTGCCCAAGTACAGTATTCCGCGGCCTGACGCAATCCGCCTGCGCCACATGCTCGACGCAGCCCGCGAAGCTCTGAGCTTCGTTCACGGCAAGACCGAGCACAACGTCGGCGAGGACCGTAAGCTCGCGCTCAGCCTGGTTAAGGAGATCGAGATAATCGGCGAGGCCGCAGGCAAGGTATCAGAGCCGACTCGGGATCAATTCCCGCGAATACCCTGGCTCGACATCGTGGACATGCGGAACCATCTGATACACGCCTACTTCGATATCGACGTGGGTGTGGTTTGGGACACGGTCTCCAAAGACCTTCCCCCACTGGTCCTCGCCCTAGAGGACGTCTTGATGTCCGAGCGGTAGCGTCGGGCCGGCGCAGGAACTTGCCGACCGCGCCAGGCGCGTCCGCGCGCAGTCCCAGTCCGCGTCCGCCAGCCCACAGTCCTAGTCGGCCGGCAGCCACGCACCGCCCACGAACGGGCGCCCAGGTAGAGACGATCTGGAGCTTGTACGGAGGCTACGCTCTAGCTGCGCGGGCTGCGGTCGCGCGCAGCCAAAACGTCGGGCTCCGGCTCAAGGCCTGCCAACTGATACGAGAACTCGGCCACGTCGGTCTGCTGTCGTGCATGCTCGATCGTCATGCTCACAACGTGGCCGTCCTCGTCGAGCTCGACCAGCACGTTCTCGTTCAGGTCGCGGGTCTCGGCGACCTTTCTATCGCTGAAGTCAACCAGCAGCGTGTCGGTGTCCTGAAAGTACTTCACCTTCATTTCTGCTCCCGGAATCGCCGGTCGAAGAATGCGTTGTGGACTGTCTCCCGGTCCTCAAGGAGAATCACCCGCAAGTACCTGCCTTTTGCCTGAGGAATGCTGGCCCAGAGTCGAATCCGACCGTCGGCCTGCCGCGACTCCGCCTCCGGCTTGGCAATCACGTGTTCCAGCCACTCGTCCTTTATCTCCAGTCGATCTGGACGGCGTCGCACGTGCATGAAGTACTGCGTGAACTTCACTTCGCAAGTATACCCACCTTGACCGCACTAGTCGAGGTTTAGCGCGGGTCAGACCATCGCTTTGGTGCAGCGACGCTCGGGGCCTGGCCAACGTCTACGAGCAGACCGGCCGGGCTGCCGAGGCGCAGTAGCTCTCCACCCGCGCCGCGTGCATCCGCGCGCAGTCCCAATCCGCGCCGAGCATTCCCTGGTAGGAAGTCCGAAAGCCCACGTGTCTGAACTGCCGTCAGCGCTCTATTGCTGCCAGAATGTCTGCGATGCGGCGTTTGAGCGGTGGCAGATCTTCCTGTACCGTCTTCCAAACAATGGCCGCGTCAACGCCGAAGTAGTCGTGCACGAGCACGTCTCTCATGCCAGCCATGTCCTTCCACGGCACATCAGGATGCCTGTGCCGCACGGCGGCAGGGACCTGTTTGACCGCTTCGCCGATCCGCCGAGTCGATGATGTCCCGGAGCGATGACGATAGTGGCGACGCTTCACGCGTAGACCGCTTCGTTGAGGATCGTCCGGCGATACGCGGGCTTCAGTGCACTCGCCGGCACCAGGTCCACCCTCTCTCCTGTTAGTTCGCTGAGGTGCCGTTTGAGGGCCACAATGGCGAGCAGGGATGGTGTCTCGGAGTATTCCACCAGTATGTCGAGGTCACTCCGACCGTGCTGTTCTCCACGGACGACCGATCCGAAAACCCCGATGCGTCTGACCTTGAAGCGCCGACGCAGGTCGGGCAGATGCCGCCGCAGCGTGCGCTCGACTTCCTTACGGGGTGTCATGCAGTGATCCTCAAGTAGAGAATATCGGCCACAGCCGAGGATGTCAAGCGTCCTGAGAAGCCAGCGAGACGGGCCAAGGTCTGCGAGCAGACCGGCCGGACTGCCGAGGCGCAGGAACTCTCCGCCCGCGCCCAGCGCATCCGCGCAAAAGCAGGCTGACGCTCGGAGTCGGCAGACGCTCGGCGACGCGGCCAGAGCCGCGAGTCCCGCGTCCCGCGTGTGCATCATAGTATACATTCTCCGGCCCGCCGGTTTCTGTCCTAACTTCTGTATTCTCAATTCACTATTCACCATTGCGCGTCAAACCCCTCCTATGCCCCCCACGTGGCTTACGACGCGCCTTCTGAAGAGACTTTGAGAGGGACTTCCCGACGAGCTTCGCGTCGGGCCTTGAGCGGAACTCTTGCCCGAACGTCGAGGTGGATTCCGGCACGAACTCCGCCGCGACTTTGCGCGGGTCCTTATCCCCATACGGCGCGGGATGCGCCTTGACGCGGAGTCGGCTGCCCTCCTGCCGAAGTTCCGGAAGACAGGCCTGAAGCGACTTTCCGGCACGCGCTGCGGGTCACGACGATAGGAACCTGCACCAGCGCCACGTCCGGGATTTGCGAAATCGGCTGCGCTCAGTTGTCGAACCGAGCCACGAGGTCGCAGCGCGCGGTCCGCTGCTACTTGAGGTTGACTGACTTGCCGCAGACCGGGCAGACGTCCTTCGGATACACCGGCCGGCCGTTGGGCCAGACGCCGCAGTCAATCGGCCCGAGCTCCTGGGCGACGTCAGCCGGGCAGCGTCCGTACATCAGGTGAAAGCCCTCGAACGTCTGGCAGCCGTCTGATGTCCGGCCGCACCGCGTACAGGTGAACCGCGGCGAGACCGAAGCCCCGATACGGCGGAAGTACCCGTCGAAGCGGACCGGCCCACCGCATGCGATGCAGGTCGCGCCGTTGAGCCGGGAGTAGTTGATGCGCTGGACCAGCGCCGCCTGTCCGTTCCGGCCTTCGTCCTCGAAGCTTGCTGCGTGCGTGTTGAGCATTGGGAAGTCGAGGTTGAAGGCGTCGGCGACGTAGTACAGCGCGGGCGAGGTCTCGGCCAGCGGCCGGGCCAGGAACGAATGCATCACCGCCTCGCCGCCGCGCTCGCTACGGCCAATGACCGGCACGAACGCCGCGGCGGTGAGCAGGGCGATGCCGAGGCCGATGAACCCGGCGCCGAGCCGTCCGGCAAACGTCCGTCCCCAGGCCGGGTTCGCTTTGAGCAGTCTGAGCACTGTCGGCACCAGCATGATCGTGGTCAGCGCAGCGATTCCCAGGGCCACGAACCCGGCAGCGTAGGAATGGAAGAGGCGGTGGAAAGCGGAGTAGGCCGCAAACCCGACAACAACTCCTGCGGCCAGCCGGAAGACGTCGAACAGGGCGAAGAAGAGCCCGCGCCTTGCCTCGGCGCAGATGCCTAGGACGATAAGCAGGACTATCAGCACGTCGATGAGGAAAGGCACACGAGATTATAGCAGAGACCGGTCGCCTGCGCACTGGAGAGGGGAGCTTCGTGCGCGAAGGCGCGTCCGCTGGCGCGCCGCTCGGCTTAGCCCGGTCGCGGCAGCGTGAAGCCGAACCGGCTGCCTTTGCCCGGTTCGCTCTCTAGCCACGCCTCGCCGCCGAGTTTCTCCATGATCCGGCGCACGATGGAGAGCCCCAGTCCTTGGCCGGTGGCGCGGGCTTGGTGCAGCCTGGTGAAAGGCATGAAGAGCCGCGCCTGCTGTTCCGAAGTAAGCCCGGGCCCGTTGTCCCGGACCCAGAACCGGCTCGTTTCACCTGCCTCATCAGCGCCCAACTCCAGCCGCGGCGGGCGTCCGCCGTACTTCATCGCGTTCGACAGGTAGTTGGCCCACACTTCCTCAATCCACGGCCCATGCCCGAGCGCGACCGGCCAATGCTCGGGCATGACCAGTTCCGGGCCGTATTCCGCGGTCATGTGCGAAAGGCGCTGGAGCGCGCCGGACACGGCCGCTGCCATGTCGACCGGCTGGCGCTCGACCTCGGCCTTGCGCACGCCGGCAAGCAGCAGCAGCTCCTCGATGATGCTGTGCATCTTCCTGGCACTCTGGTGGATTGCCGCCAGCGACTCGCTTTTGTCTTTGGGACTGAGGGCCATGTCCTTTGCCGTCAGCAGTTCGGCGAATCCCAGGACCGCGGACAGCGGGTTCTTCAGGTCATGAGCCACCGTGTGGGAGAACGCGTCAAGCTCGGATATCAGCCGCTCGCGTTCCTCCTCAAGCTGTTTGCGTTCGGTCACGTCCTCCTTCACCGCCACCAGGTGAGTGATATTGCCGTCCCGGTCGCGGACCGGCGATATCGAGGACAGCTCCCAGTACAGCTCGCCGTTCTTCTTGCGGTTGTGCAGCTCACCGTGCCATTCGCGGCCGGCAAGGACGGTCGTCCAGAGCCGCTCGTAGAACTCGCGGGACTGCTCGCCCGACTTCAGTAACCGCGGGTTCTTGCCCAGCACCTCGCCGGCGGTGTAGCCGGTCAGGCTCGTGAACTTCGGGTTGACGTACTCGATATGGCCTTCGGTGTCGGTGATGACCACCATCACCGGGCTCTGCTCGACCGCACGGGTGAGCTTACGTACCTGCTCCTCGGCCTGGCGGCGGCGGATGGCATTCTCGATGGTAACCGGCAGCTTCTTGAGGTAAGTGCGTTCGTGGTCTTTCACCAGGTAGTCGTCCGCACCGCTCTTCATCGCCCGGACTGCTACTTCTTCATCGCCGGCGCCGGTCGTGAAAACGAGCGGAATCCCGCGGGCCAGCTCGATCACGTCAAAGGCGGTGCCGTCGCCCAGCGCGTAGTCGGTTATGACCGCGTCGTATTGGTTCCTGTCCAGCCGGTCGCGCGCTTCCGCCACCGAGCCGGCGACGTCGTAAGTATAGGGCGAGCCCAGCTCCCGAACCGCGCGCTTGAATGCGAGCTGGTCAATGACGTCGTCCTCAACCAGCAAGACCCGGTAGCGCGACTCCTTGTTCGCGGTTTCACTCGGTTTGGGTTCGTCAGTCATGGTAAGTCCCCTTTCAGCCTATTCTCCAGACGTGAGTTTCCACGTTGCCTTCTGCCTGTTGCTTCATGATTGCACGCTGCCTCTAACCGCTGCCTTGGGCAGCGTGAAGTAGAAGGCGCTGCCCTTGCCGACCTCGGACTCGACCCAGACCCTGCCTCCGTACGTCTCCACGATCTTCTTCACGACGGCCAGCCCGACGCCGGTGCTGTCAGACTGGTCCCGCGGCGCGAGGGTATGGAAGAGTTCGAAGACCCGCTCTTGGTCCCTTTGCGCGATTCCCGGCCCGTTGTCGCTCACCGCAAACTTCCAGTACTCACCCTCGTCGCTGCAGCCGACCCGGATGAAGCCCTGGGGCTTGTCCGAGTACTTGATGGCGTTGGAGAGCAGGTTCTGGAACACCTGTTCGAGTTTGACCCGGGACGCGCGGACGACCGGGAATCTTCCGTCTAGGGCAACGCTCACGTGCTCAGGCGGGGTCAGCGCGTCAACCACGTCCGGGACCACCGCCGAGAGGTCCACGTCCGCCACCTCTTCCAGGGACCGGCCCGCACGCGAATACTCGAGGATGCCGTCAATCAGGTCGTGCATCCGCTTCACCCGCGCGAGCAGCAGGTCCACAACGCCTCTGCCTTCAGCATCCAACCGCTCGCCATAGTCGGCCACCAGCCACTTGAGCAGGGAATCGATGGCGCGGAGCGGCGCCTTGAGGTCGTGCGAAACCACGTGGGCGAACGAGCTGAGCTCCCGGTTTGAGTCCTCGACCGCAGCCAGCAATTGCGCCTGCCGCCGCTCGGCCTCGCGCCGGGCCGTGATGTCGCGCAGCACCCAGACGCTGCCGACGGTTTCGCCGGCCCGGTCCCGCATCAACCGGCTCGATACGCTGACCGGGATGGTGCGACCGTCCCGGCCCCGGCATTCGAGCTCGAGCGCGGTGAGCGCTACTTCGTCGCCGACCCGGGCGAGCGCCTGCCGGAACTGGTCGGGCGCGGCGAAGAACTGCTCGGCCTCCTGTCCCCGCAGTTCTCTTGAGTCTCTGCCCAGGAGGTTGGCTGCGCCCTGGTTCGCGATGGCGACGCCACCCTCGGGTGTGAGCAGGAACAGCGCGTCGGCCATCGTGGCGATGATCTCGCGGGCCGCGGCCTGCGGCGTGACCGACATCAGGCCGTAGCGGGTGACCGCGAAATAAATCCCGCCGGCCCATATCAGGCAAAGCGCGCCCGCAAGGTCGGGGACTCCGAGGTAAGCGAACTGGGGCAAGATCACGTCGGTGACCGTACCCAGGACGAGGGAAACAAGGCCGGTAGAGAGAATCAGGCCCGCCTGCTTCCGAGCGCGGAAGGTCCGGGCGGACCGCCACAGCCTGAGTATAAGGTACAGAGACGCCAGCGTATACAGCGCGTAGTACGCATAGTAGGAGGGAACCCAGAAGGTGTTCGACCAGATTGTCTTCCACCCGTAGTTGGTGAGGACGTAGTCGCCGGTCAGGGTGTAGGCGCGGGTGAGCTTGCCGGCGACCTGGGCGTAGATGAACAGCGCCGGAGGTAGGATGAACGCCACCAGGACCGGCCATGTTCGCAACAGCCGCTGTCGTCCCGTGAGTACCATGGCAAAGGTAAGGTGGATGCTCGCAAAGCTGATCCAGCCGAGCGAGCCGATGCAGCCGAATATCCAGGCGAGGTTCTTCGGCGCTGACGTCATGCCGTGGACGATGTCCTCGACGCTCCAGACAGCCAAGGCAATCAGCACGGCGGCGCACGACCAGTGCAGCGCCGTGCGCGGCGTGCGGCGGAGTATTCGCACGGCCAGCGACAGATACGCGGCAAACGCCAGCGCGTAGATGAGCGTTACCGCGGTCATGTCACGGAGCGCGGCTGGGCCGCGAGTTCCGGCTTCCCCGTTTGCAGCGACAAGAGCTGATGCCCGGAGTGGTCCCGCGGTCGAGTGTTATGACCCGGAGTGAACCTGGCGGTCTGCGGACAGCCGGAACCAGCGCTCATCCGTGCCGAGCTGCGGTTGCTACTCAGTCTTTGCTCCGGCGCCTGCTTTCGGCAGGGTGAAAAGGAACGTGCTGCCCTTGCCGATTTCAGACTCGATCCAGACCCGGCCGCCGTACATCTCGACCGCCTTCTTCACGACCGCGAGTCCGACGCCGGTGCTATCGGCCTTGTCGCGCGGCTTGAGCGTCTCGAAAAGCTGGAATACGCGCTGCCGGTCCTTCTCTTCGATTCCGGGCCCGTTGTCGCTGACGTGAAACCGCCAGAAATCGCCGTCATCGGTGCAGCCGACCCCTACCAGCCCCTCGGGCTTGTCCAGGTACTTGATGGAGTTGGAGAGCAGGTTCGATAGCACCTGGGCAATTCGCGTCCGCTCGACCACGATCTTGGGCAACGGAGTCTCCACCGTCACGCGGATGTGGGGCGGCGGCGACAAGAGGTCAATCAGTTCCGGCACCAGCTCGGCCAGGTTGACCTCGACCGCCTCTTCGCGAATCCGGCCCGCGCGCGAGTACTCAAGGATGCCGTCGATCAGGTCATGCATCCGCTTCACGCGGCCGAGCAGCAGATTGAGCTGCTCCCGGCCTTCATCGTCGAATTTATCTCTGTAGTCGGCGGCCAGCCACTTGGCCAGCGAGTCGATCGCCCGGAGCGGCGCCTTGAGATCATGCGACACCACGTGAGCGAAGTCGGCCAGTTCCTGATTGGCGGCTTCGACCTGCCGCAACAGTTGCGCCTGCTTCTCCTCGGCCCGCTTCCTGGCGACGAGGGCATCCTCCAAGTCCTCGGCGAACTCGAGGTACGTCTGGTTCGGCCCCTTCAACTCCCGGTAGAGCCGCGAGTTGGCAATCGCCAGCGCCGCGGCCCGAGCCACGGCCAGGGCCATGTCCAGGTAGTAGTCCTTGTATTCGGGAGAGGATATTCGCTCGACCTCGATCACACCCAGTGTCTTGGTCCGGTGCCGCAGGCTCAGCCGAAACCCCGCACCGCTCCCGGTCCAGGCGTAGGAGCGGCTGAACGAAGAGAGCTGCCGTTTCACTTCCTCAGAGTCGCCGAATCCTTGAGGCCGCGACCAGACCCGCAGCAGCTTTCCGTCTTCCAGCGCCGCGAAGACCATCCTCGCCGGAGCCAGCATCGCCGCGAACAGGTCGAACACCTTCTCAACCACCTTCTCCTCGGCCAGGGTCTCGGCCAAGCCGCTCACAAGTTCCACTACCATGCCCGATTCGGTGAGCTGCCGGTAGGCGTTAGCGAGCATCGTGTTCAGCCGCACCCGCTGGAATTCCAGGCGCCACTCGAGCACGGTCTTCTCTACAAGAAGCCGGAAGCACTCGCGCCCGGTCCCGGACAAGACCCCCGGAATACCTCCGCAGCGGCGTACGATTGTTGCCGGCCGGCCGGCGATGCTGGCCGGCGCGGAGTCTGGAACACACGGGCCGGCAACCACGCGGAAGAGCTGACAATCGCTGCCCGCCGCCGCGGCCCGCTCTATTATCTGCCAGCCGCTATGTTGATTAGCACAGTCGCCCGGAAAGGACATCAGCCGGACGTCGTCGAATCGGCCTTCCCCGACCAACTCGAACGCGACCGGACGCAGCCGTTCGCACACCAGAACGCCGAGCTTCTCACAGCCCGTCATCAAGGCGTCTCAACCACTGGTAGCATTCGTCCGCTCGCGAGGCGGCCGCACCGCGACAACGCGTCCACCGCTACTGAAGCCTACAGTGCAAAGCGTGGAGCGTCAAGAAGACGCGGACGAAGGAAAGTCGCGGGGTCGCGGGGCCGGCTTACGAGCGACCGCGAGCGGCTAGCCCAAGCGCCCATTGTGAAAGGGATAAAGGGATACAGGGATAGAGGGAGAAAGAGAACGCGTGGTCGAGTGGTCAAGTGGCCCGGTGCCGGAACCTAGAATCAGAAATCTCACATCTAGAATTCCTTCCTTTGTCCCTTTATCTCTCTATCCCTCATGCTTCAGCTTTGGTTGGGCCGGAAGCTGTATCCGGCGCGCAGACCACGAAGTAGGTCGGCGCGCTTCCGGGAATCCTCGCCGCTAACCCAGGTTGACTTTGTGTTTCGCGACGGTCCCGCCGGAGATGATGACGACCAAGTAGGTGCCGCGTTTCAACCGCGCGCCGTCCTCGCCGGTTCCGTCCCACACCGCGGCATGATACCCGGACGACTGCTGCTCGTTCAACAACAGCTTGACCGGCCGGCCCAGCATGTCGAAGACCTCGACCCGAACCTGCCCGGCTCGGCTCAGAAGGTACTCAACCCTGAGGTTGCCGCGGCGGATTGCCGGTTGAGCCCGGACGACCGTTACCGTGCTGGAATCAGCCTCGCGCCCGGCAACGGCGGTAGCGGCTTCACCGCAGGCGAATACCAACGCCGGATTGTGGCCGGCCGGCAGCTCAAGCGCCGCAGCGATCTCTCTCCGTTCAGCCCTGCTCAGCGGCACCACAAGGAAGCCGGCCAGCCCGAGCGCCCGCGCCTGCGCGAGGAGCTGAAAAGCGGCGAATCCTGCTTCCATCATGGCCGGGCCGGAAGCTGTATCCGGCACGCAGACCACGAAGTAGGTCGGCGCGCTTCCGGGAATCCTTGCCGATGCCGCTCGCAGTCGCGGCCGATAGTCACCGGCCGCCACGCGCTCCAGCCGGTGGTCCCGGCTTGCCACGTTCGTGTCCGGCAAGAGGCGGTCGTAATAGCGGCTGACATCGTACCGGCCGACCACGTAGATCCTGTCGGTGAGGTAGTAGCTGGCCATCGCGCTCGGCACCGTCAGCCCCTGCCGGTGGTTGTAGGTCAGGTGCGGGGTCACGCCGTACGCGGCCCAGCAGAGCTGGGACACGTTTTCCTGCGACAGCTCGACCGGGCTGAACAGCGAGTCCTGATTCAGGTCGGCAATCACCGCCTCGAACGTGTCGGGTCCGGTCACGTGCGGCAGCGGCAGGCTCGAGTCCGAAGACCGGGCTACGCACACGGTGTCCAGCGGTTCGGAAGCGCCGCGTCCGAATACGGCTGCCATCTGAATCGGATGGCCCGGCCTCCAATCGACTGCGGCGTGGTCCGCGGCCCACTGCATCGGGCAGCTTACGACCCGCCCCTCGCCCCCCGTGCCTCGCCCCTGTTCGTTAAATGCGGTCCCGGCCAGCAGCCCGGCTTGGATTGCCATGCCGGTTTCCTCGAACCGACTGGCAGCAACGCCTACCTCAAACGCCGAACCGGAATTGTAGCGGTGGTCTCCGGCACGGTGCAGGGTCAGTCGGGACCCGGACGGGTCGTAGCGGTAGACGTTGTCCTTCGTGGCCACGTAGAACTCGCGGTGCTCACTGCCCGCACTTGGCGCCCGGCTCATCGCCCAGAGCACGTTGGCCATCACCTGCGCCGACAGCGAGTCGTCGAATCCCGCGTGGACGGAGTACCTGTTGTTGGAGAGTTGCTCGAACGAATACGCATGACGTACGGGCACGGGCAGGCTCTCGCCCCGCGCCGAAGCCGAGAGCCGCGCATCCAGCGCAGCCAAGGCCATTACGCACAGGAGTCCGAACATAGACTCTAAGACTAGCCGCGGGACTACCACTGTCAAGCCGTTGCTGCCCGCGCCCGTAACCGAGACCGAGCCAACCACCGAGGCAGGAGCGAGCTCAGAGAGGACGGGGCCGGGATCGCACCGTCTGGTGTATCTGTGCGCTTCTACGGTTGCAGATCGGATTCGGAGTAGTATCCGGCCGGATGCAGGGACTGCGGGCAGCCCGAGTCAGCGCGGACGGCGCGGTGGCCCCGGCCTCCGGCTCAGTTGCCGGATGAACAGCTTGACCGGGGCGGCCTTTTTCGGGTTGGCCCCCACCCAAGCGGCGATGCCTTCGTCCTGGAGAATGGCCGCACCCGCACCCGCGTCCTGCCCGACCGCCGCAGCCAAGTCCTCCAGGGCCTGCGTCACGTCGCCCTGCCACAGGCGGGCGACGCCGGCGAGAAGCCGGGCCGCGCCCTGCGCTTGCGCGGCGTTCCCAGCGTAGAAACCATCCGAAACCAGGCTGTCAATCCGGGCCGCATCGGTCAGCACCGCGTCAAACTCCCGCTGGCGCAGGTTGGCGAGCGCGCGGCTGTGGAGCGCGTGGAAGCGCAGTTCCGCGACGTCCGACGGGGTGTTCTCGAGTGATTCGAGACAGAGATTGTAAGCTTGCACCGCGGCCGGGTACTGCTGCTGTGCCAGTTTCTCGTCGCCGGCGCGCAACGAGTCGATTGCCGCCGCCCGGGTCGCAATGCTCTCGGCCCGAGCCGCTGCGGCCTCCGCCGCGGCCCGGGCCTGGCCCGCGTTCCGGACCAATTCCTCGACCAACGCCCGTTCCTGTCCGGTTACTACTGTATGGTCGGCGAACGCCTCGACCTTTGCTTCGGTCCGCTCGAGCCGCTCGCCCAACGCGGCGAGGCCGGATTGGACCATTGCCACCTGCGCAGTTGCGGCATCGGGCTCGGCCGGGCGCAGGGCGGCAATGTCGTCCTCGAGCCGGCCGGCCCGGCTCTCCGTCTCGGCGAGCTTCCGCTTCAGGCGCAGCACCTCATCCGCGGTCCCGGCGAACCGCGTCTCCCACGCTGAGCGCAGATCCCCGAGCCGCGCGACTTGTCGACTCAGCGCCCATATCCGCCACACGGCGATCGCGGCAGCGACCAGCACGGCGACGATGACGATTGTCAGCACACGGCCTAGGTTCCGGCCCGCGGCCTCCAAGGCCTGGCGTGCCGCCATCACTACCTCGGCCCGCGATATCGTATCGGTGGCTGGCGGCTTGGTCTGGGCCGCGGCGAAGCCGCACGCGACCAGGACCAGCACGACTGCTACTGCGCGCTTCACAGTGCGCCGGACACACTCCCGGGTCCCGCTGCCGGCCGGACTACGCAATCCTGCGGAACCGCCTAACATAGACCTTGCCACGGATGCGGTCGAGGTACGTCTGGAGCCGCTCGTTCAATCTCTGTTGGTAGAGGTAGTTTCGGATGCTGTCCTGCAGTTCGAGGTAGGTGAGGGTCTTCTCCGGCCGCTTGGCCAGTACCTTGATGATGTGGTAGCCGTGCTCCGAGAGCACCGGCTCGCTCACGTCGCCCGAGTCGATCCCGGCGACGACCTTGTCGAACGGCGGGGCTAGGCCCGCAACCAGGAACTCGCCCAGCCGCCCGCCGGAGTCTGCGGTTGCCGGGTCCCGTGAATACTGACGTGCCAGCGAATCGAACGGCACGCCACTAAGCGCCTTGCGGCGAATCGATGCGGCGAGATCCCGCGCCCGGATAGTATCGCTCCGCGTCACCGGCACGCGGACCAGTATCTGCCGGAACCGGACGCGATCCGCGGTCTTGTCCTCCAACTTCACGGTCATGTAACCCTCGCGCGTAGGAAACGGCGGCGAGATCTGACCCGACTCGAGCTGAGATAGGACGATCATCAGTTCCGGCGGCAGTTCCGCCATGTCCACCCAGCCGCGGTCGCCGCCCCGGGCCGCGAACTTCTCGTCGTCCGAGAACGAGCTCGCCACGGTGGCGAAGTCGCCGCCCCGGGCCAGCACGTCTATCACCTCGGTCATCCGCCGCTGCCCGAGCGAGTCCTCGGCCGGGCTTGGCGTGAAGGGAATCAAGACATGAGCGAGGGCCACGCGCGCTGGCACCCGGGCGATCGAGTCCCGATTCTCGTTGTAGAACCGCTCGGCCTCGCCCGGCGAGATGTATATCTGGGTGAGCCCCTCTTTGTCCATCAGCCTGCGGGCGAGCAGCTTACGCCGAGCGTCCTCCTCGTACCGCTGGCGCAGCGCCCGCTCCGTGTATCCTTCGGCCGCGAGTGCCGCCTTGAAATGCTCCTCGTCCCCGAACCGCTCCTTGACTGCGGCGATACTCGCGTCCACTTCGGCCGCGACCTCGGACGGCTCGACCTCGACCGACTCGCGCCGTGCCTGCTCCTCCAGGACCATGTCGTCAATCAGGCGGCCTAGTGCGGCGTCCTCGAGGGCCGAATCCGACAGCGTCTCATCCGGCTGGGACAGTCGCAGAAAATCGACCGCTTGGGAGAGCTCGCATGCCAGAACCAGTTGGTCACCTACCGCCGCGACGATGCTGTCCGCCGGGCGAACGGCCAGACCGGCAGCAGCGAACGCCAGCACGGCAAGGATGGTATTTACTCGCGCCGTCAGGAAGTCCGGGGACCAAGGACGAAGCCGGCGGGCGCGGGCGGACTGCGAAGAGCCGGTCGCGTCGGTCCCGAGACCGACCTTTTCTCTCTTCACCTTTGCTGCGTCTTGGGTCCTTTGTACTCTCTACTTGCTCGTGGGCTGGAAATACACGTCTGGCGTCAGCTCTATCTTCGCCTTCTCCCGCAGGGAAGTAAGCACGCTGTCAACCACCGCTTGGCTCCGGCGATAGGAGAGAATCGCATCGATCTCGTCTCTGACTTCGGCGAAGGTCACGTCGGCCTTCACCTTCTTCTTGTCAACCAGCCTGATGATCTGGTAGCCCTCTTGACTGGGAATTACGTCGGATATCTGCCCGGGCGATAGCGCGAAGACGGCCTCTGCCATCGCCGGGTCGCCGCCCATCCGCGGGTCGCCCACGCTCCGGGCGAAGTAACGCGACTCCTGCCCTGGCTCAAGCGTCAGGTCTTGCGACCGCTCCTTGGCCAGCTTCGCGAAGTCGGTTCCCGCCCTGATCTCGGCCAGCGTCTGCGCCGCCATCAGGCTGTCGGCCATCACGATGCGGGTAATCTTCACCTCATAGCTGAACTCGTCCCTGTGCTGGTTGAAGTACCGCATCATCTGGTCCTGCCCCGCCTTGATGTTGGCAGTCAGCCGGTCCAGCAGCTCGTTGACAAGGTAGTCGCGCTCGAGTCGCTTCAGGTGGGCCTGTACCTGCGGCTCTTTCTCGAGCCCGCGGCGCAGCGCCTCCCGGTACATCAACGCATTCGAGACCCACTTGTCGAGTATCTTGGGCAGATTCTCGCGGGTGACCTCGAACCCTGCGGGCGACAGCGAGTCGAGTTCAGACACGGTCAGCTTGTCGCCGTTCACGCTGGCGAGCCCCGGTCCTGAGAAAGCCGGCGCGCTCTTCGGTCTGTTAGTGCAGCCGGTCAAGAGGACGGTCGCCGCAGCCGCGAGCATCAGTAGATTTCGGCTAGTCATCGCCGCTCCTTATCGTTTGGGGTTCCCCGTTGCCGTCGCTTCTTTCTTCACGGCGGCCAGCGCCGCCTCGTCAATCGTTATCTTCGCCTTGGCCTTCAGTTCGGCCACGTACTCCTGCTCCCGGGCGTTGCGGCGTTCGGCGAGGAGCCGGTTGCGGATCATACCTGCGACCCGGTTCGAGTCCGGGGACGTGAAGTTCTCGCGGTGTTGCCGGAAGTAGTCCAGCACGTCCGCGTCGGTCACGACCAGCTTGTCTGCGACCTCTTTCTTGTACAGCGCCCGGTACAGCACGTCTTCGCGCTTAGCCGCGAGCTGGCGGACGACGCCCGGCTCCTTGTCCAGCCCCATGCTCAGCGCGTCCTCGTATATCAGGTCTGCCTCGATGGCTCGACGCACGCCGTACTGCTTCATCGACGAGTCGAGCGACGCCGGGAACTCGGCCCCAACGGGCAGCAGTCTCGCCACCTTCACGTACTTCGCACGATCTCTGTAGGCGACGGCCACGTCCTTTTCGTCTGCGGTGATGGAATCAACCGGCTTGGAGAGAATGTGCAGGCCTTCGGGATTGTAGCTGATACGCTGCCGCAGTTTCGTCATGTATTGGTTCCAGAGTTCCCGTCGCTGCAGTTGCTCCAGCCTTCGCTCGAACTCCGGCTCGAACTGACTGAGCGGCGGCGGACCGGGATTGGCCGCCCTCGTCTCTACCAGCAGCGCAATCTGCCATGCGGTCTGCCATGCATCGGTGACCTGCGTCGGCTCGGTATGCTGTCCCGGCTTCAGGACCGCCACACGGGTCCGCAGCGGTTCGTCGATGTAGAGCAGCGGCCTGAAACCGGCTTCTCCACCCCTTGACGCGCTACGGTGTGTGGAGTACCTGACGGCAAGTGATTCGAAGACCGCCCCGTTGTCCAGTTCCGCTGCCAGCCGGCGCGCCAGACTCTCGTCTGGAACCGAGATCATCCGCAGATGCGCCTCGGTCTCAAGCAGCTTGTAGGCCGCCTCCAACTCCGACTCGGTCAGCCGGTTCCCGGGTGCCGCAATCGTGTCGTAGAGCCTCTGGTTGACTAGTGCTTTCTGCTCCAACTCGACCTGGTACTCGGCGTCCTTCTCCAACCCCTGCCGTTTCGCTTCCTGGGCGAATAGCTTACGGGTGATGATGCCGTCAAGCACCTGCTTCTTCACGGTATCGGCCCGCAAAGAGTCGAGGTTCATGGGCAGCCTCGCCGCGACGTCGGCGGCCGTAATCTTCTCTCCGTTGACGACTGCCAATACCTGCCGGCCTGAACTGCCGGCACAAGCCACCATCGCCAAGGCGGCCAGAACCGGAATCAAGAGATGTCTCATGGCTGAACAGACAATAGCTACTATCTCGGGAAAGTCAAGATAGCGGGGCGCGTCAGGGCGCCACCCGAAAACGCTTCGGCTGCCCGACCTAGCTCGGGTGCTGTCCCTACTTCCCCGGCTGTGGCTGCGGCTGCGCCTGCGGTTGCGACTGCGTCTCCGGTTTTGGCGGTGGTGGTATCTCGGCCAGCCTGACCTTCAGCGCGCTGTGGTTCGTGTGCTTGGCGTTGAGCGCGACGCTCTTGGTGTTCTGGGCCAGGATGACATCATAGGCGCCGCCCGGCGCCAGCCCCGGAATCGCCAGCGCCTCGCCTTTGCCCGCCGGGAACTTAAGCGGGTAGATGAACTCCATGGCCGTGACGCCGGTCTCTTCGTCGAAGTCGATTTCGGCCTCACGGATGGCGCTGTCCGACTGCGACGCGCGGGCGTGCGTGTGGTTGCCTCCGATCTGGTTCATCACCTCGGTCGAGTCGTCCGTATAGTAGCCGATTATCATATTCGCCCCGCTCATCGTGGGGGAACCGAACCCGATCGCCACCCAGCCGCGGCCCTTGGTTTGAAGCCCGACGTACAGCAGGCTGTCGTCGAAGCCCCAGTTCACGGTCAGGCCCGACGCCTTGTCCGCATAGGTCGCCGGGTACTCCGGCCCGTCTTCATTGTCAATCACACCATCGATGCTGACGCGGGTATCCATCAGCGAATCGTACGGAATCACTGGCTGGGCTGAGGCCAATGCCAGCGCCACGCCGAGTAGCAGCGCGAATTGCCTGGACATCTTCAATCTCCTTTCGGAAGTGGATTCGTCCAGAGATTATAGGCAACCGCGCCCCGGTCAGTCAAGCCGCCGCGTTGCCGCCGCGTTGCCGGCGTCGGCGCCGTCTCTCGCCGACTTGACAAGCAGTGCGGCCCTGGCTAGAACGTCACACCAAAAGGAGGTCCGATGCCAGTGTCAGAGCCTGTTCTTTCCGCGTGCTGCTTTCTGCTCCTGTGCTCTGTCGCCAGCGCTCAGATAACCATCACCCAAGGCGACATACCCAGCACGATAGGGGACTCGTCCACATTCAAGATGCTATCCTCCGGCAGCACTGCGGTCAACGTCGGCTCTGCCGGTGGGCCGCAGACGTGGACCTTCGACACCGCGTCCTACGCCGGCTACGTGGTCGGCTGGGAACTAGTCGACAGAGACTCCACGCCCGCTGGCCCCCAATTCCCTGAGGCCAACCTCACCGGCCAGGAGATGCTGGGCCCGTACGGGTTCTGGATCTACCGCAAACTCGACGCGACCCAGATGGTCGACCTCGGCCCGCTCACCTTCAACACGACGTAGCAGACCACTTATAGCTACCCCGACACCACCTCGGACACGACCCAAGACGTCGTGCTCACCTCCTCCGACTGCAAGATAGACGCTTGGGGCACGGCGACCTGTCCGGCCGGTACGTACCAGTGCCTGCGGGAGAACATATTCCAGACCGAAATCACGACCCACTACCTGCGCGGCGCGGTCACTTTCCGTGGACACCGCCCTGACCAGGCGCTTCTGGTGGCTCGCGCCTGCGGTCGGCTGGGTCGCGACGGCCCACAGCCTCGAGGGTGACACCAGCACGAACTTCACCATGGCCGGCGACTACCAAGTTATGGTGACCACCAACAGCGGCGCGGTTCTTGAACAGTGCGGCCCGCGGGTCGCTGCCGCGCGGATCCTGCCCAACCCCTGCTCCGGCAGCGCTACACTCTGCCTCGGGCCCGGCTTAGCGGGGCCGGTCTCCGTACGTGTCTGCGACGCTGCGGGTCGGGTCGTGCTCAGCCAGGCCGCGCGCGGCGGCGCCCCGATGCGGCTGGACCTGCGCGGAAACCGGGCCGGCCTCTACTTCTGTACGGCAACTATCGGCAACCGAGTGGTCACCGAGCCGCTGGCGATTCTCAGGTAGCGTCGCCACCCCGGTTCTCTTGTCCAGAGGCGGCTCTTCGTAACCTGCGAAGTTACTCTTGTCGCCCCGGCCGCGATGCGTTCTGAGGCAGGCCGCTTCGGCACAGAGGTTGCACTGGCATCACCAGCAACATAGCCGGTGGAGGCCCCCGTAGCCGGACCGCCGATCTTACGCGGCTATTGTCGATTCGCGGCCAAGACCCATCGGCCATAGGAGATACATCATGCGTTACTCAAGATGACTGGTTGCCGTCGCGGCCCTGCTCGCGCCGCTCTTTCTGGCCGGTACGCTCCGGGCTGCGAGTGCAACTGACGATGTCCTTCAGGATGCTGAGAATCTCGGCGAACCCGGCCCGGGCGGGGGAATCGCGCCCGCGGTGGAGCCGTCCACGACCAGGACCGAAGGCTCAGTTACCGGCACGGTTGTCGGCGCCAACTGCTGGCTGTCACGCGGCCTCGAAGGCGACAAGTACCGCGATACCGCGCTTATCTGCGCGCAAAATGGTACGCCGTTGACTATTGTGACTGATGATGGCTCGCCGGTCTATCCCTTCACGGTCGGTACCGATGGCAGCTCCAAACCGGACATGGAAAGGCTGCTGCCCTACGCCGAGCAGCGAGTGAAAGCCACCGGGCTGGTGGTCGGCCGTGGAATGGAACGCGGCATCATCATTGACAACGTCACCGCCGTGCAAGAGCCGAAGCGACCGCGCATGTTCGGGACCAAAGAGACCCCGAATGCTACCGTAGAAGGCCGGGTCGTAAACCTGACCTGCTGGCTCGAGAAAGGAAACGCCGGAACGGCCGACTCGACCTGCGTCGGGCTTTGCGCCGGCGGCGACCCGCTGGTCATTGTCACCGGCGGCGGACGCATCTACTACCCGGTCACCAGGACGACTCCGACCAGCCCGGTCGGCACCGCGATGCTCTCAGACTACTGCGCGCGGAAGGTCCGTGTCACAGGCACGGTTATCGCCCGCGGCGAGGGCAGGGCCATCATTATCGACAGAGTGGTGGCATCCGCTTCTAAGTAAGGGAAGAGACGGAGGGAGAGCCGGCCGGCTTTTCTATGCCCAAAGCCGTCCTGGACGCTGGCTCATGCTGCCGCGCGACTCGGGGCTGCCGTCAGCGATGAGCCTACGCGCTCGGCTGAGGACCGGCCTCCAGCGCGCTGACGTGCCGCCGGACCCGTTCGATTGTTGCGGCGGCCCGGCCCGGGGCAAGGTCGATATACTTCTTGAAGGCCGCGATCGCTTCCGGTATCTGGCCCAACTGCTCCTGAGCCATGGCCTTTGCGTGCCAGGCCAGCGCGTATGACCGGTCAAAGGTTAGAGCCTTATCGTAGCAGGCAATCGCTTCGTCGAGTCGGCCGAGACCGGCAAGGCAGACGCCCTTGTTGTTCCAAGCCCTCGCGTCGCGCATGCTGAGCATCAGGGCTTCGTTGAAGCAGTTGAGCGCTCCCTCAAGACGGCCCATCGCCGTGAGGGTCATGCCTTTGGCGTGCCAGACTTCGGGGTCGCGTGGGTCCAGCCGTAGCGACTCATCGTAGCAGCTTATCGCATCCCGGTATAGACCCTTGGCGTCGTAGGCGAGTCCCTTGCCGCCCCAGGCGCTGGCGAGGCGCGGATAGAGCCTGAGCGCCCGGTCGAAGCTGGATATGGCCTCCTCGTACAGACCCAGCCCGTACTGCTCGCTGCCTTTCCTGAACCAGGCCTGGGCCTTCTCCAGGTTCTGCACGGCCGGCAGCGGCTCTGCGCTATCGCCCTTCGAGAGCTCGAGTACGCTGGACCGCAGCTCCGGCACCGGGTCAAGGATAACGTAGCCACCGATATCCTCTGACTGACTGGCCGCGCCGCCGGCCGGCTCATCTCCCTTTACGAAGACTATCGCCAGAACGGCGAAGAAGACCGCCCATGCCCAGGCAATCGTATCGGCGCCCGGTCCGGTCGAGAGCGACGGCTGAGAGGCGGCGAGCTTCGCGCCGGAGATAGTCGCCTGGACCCGCGCCAGGGCGCCGGCCTCCAGGGCGAGTAAGATGATGGGCGGAAGGGCGGCAACGACCGCAAACGCGGCGGCAATTCCCCATCGCCGGCCGGGCGAGGCATTCGGGCCGGTCCGGGTGCTCAATCACTCCTTTCCGCGGCGGTGCAGGAATGCTCGCCCTCCAACTCGCGGACGCGCCGCTGAATACCGTCGATTGACGCGGCATCCTGGGCCGAAGCGGCCAATATCAATCGCTTGTATGCCTGCACCGCTTCAGGTATGCGGCCGAGGCGTTCCTGCGTCACCGCCTTTGCCCTCCACGCCACGGTGTATGACGGGTCGATTTCCAGAGCCCGGCTGTAACAGGGGACGGCTTCTTCGTCGCGGCCGAGGCCGGCAAGACAGACGCCCTTGTTGTTCCAGGCCTTCGCGTCGCGAGGGTCAAGCACCAACGCCTCGTTGAAGCAGCAGAGCGCCTCCTCAAACCGGGCCTCAGCGCAAAGGAGATTCCCTTTGTTGTACCATGCCTCCGGACTGCGCCTGTCAAGGTCCAGCGCCTCGTCGAAACAGCGAATCGCCTCTTCACTCCGGCCGAGAGCCTTGCGGACCAGCCCCTCGTCCACCCAGGCGCTCGCAAGGCCCGGGTTGAGCTCAAGCGCCTTGTCCAGGTGTCGAAGCGCCTCCTCGTACCTGCCCAGCCTTTCCAGTACGTCGCCGCTGAGGCGCCAGACTTCTGCATCCTGCGGGTCGACTGCCAGCGCCTCTCTGTAACACTCGACCGCCGCCTCGTGGCGTCCCAGCGCGTCAAGGCACAGACCCTTGCCCGTCCAGGCCTCCGCCTCACGCGGGTTGAGTTCCAGCGCCTTGTCGAAGAGGGACACCGCGTCCTCGGGCCTGCCCTCCTTGTGAAGGGCGCTCGCCTTCTCGCACCACTGCTTGGCCGCCTGCAGCGGCGAATCAGCGCCTAATTGACCGCCGTCCGTCATCCCAGACCTAACCCGAGTGGGGCCATCGATGGGTTTCTGCCTTCTCGACCTGCGGTCCCCGACCGAGGCTGCTGTTCATCGGTGTCTCCTTTGGGTCTCGACGTACCCGCCGCTTCATGCCGCGGTAACCCCGGTCCCTTACCTCGCCGGGCTTGCCCATGGCTCCTGTCGCGGACGACCGCACATGATAAGAACGGCTCAGTCAACGGCCTGATTCTAGTCAAGCTGAGGAAGTTGTCAATCCTGCGCAAGGAACCATGCCACAGGTTTGTCTCATTGCCGTTCGACGCCGTAGAAGTCCCGGCCAACCACCTTCCGGTTCTCCCTAAAGCCCTGCCTTCCGCCCCCGGACACATGCGGAGGCCGGCCTTCGCCCGCCCCCGCCCTGTACTCTGCCCGCTGCCTACTGTCTACCTCTGAAGAACCAGCTTCTCGGTTGCCCGGTAGTCGCCGGCAGTGAAACGGCAGAAGTAGACGCCGTTCGCCAGGACTCGGCCCCGGTCATCGGTGCCGTTCCAGCGCGCGCTGTACCGTCCCGGCCGTGTCACGCCGTCTGCCAGCGTCCTGACCACTCGGCCTGTCAGGTCATGCAGAGTCATGCGGACTCTGGTCTCGGCGCACAGCGAATAGCGAATCGCGACATGCGTCCTGGCCGGGTTAGGCTGCGGTGAGTAGAGTCGAGTCACGAGCGGTCCCAAGTTCGGCGAGTACGCCTGCTCGCGCACGCCAGTCGCCAATTCAGGCTGCCAGAACCCGATGAGCGCCCAGTAGTTCGGGCCGGTGATGAGCCCGGCCGCGGTCTGGCCCACGGTTGAGCCACATTTGTATGAGCTACCGGCCATCTCCCCGCCGCCGATTGCGACCACGCACCAGTCACACCGGTAGTTCTGGGCGCTGAGAACCGTCAGCGTGCCAAGAACACTGAGCATCAGACATATCGTCTTGTTCACAATTACCTCCTATTCCTGCAGGTCAGGAACGGGCTCAGAACTTGGCTCTTCAAGCACACCCGCTGCGATCCAGTCGAAGGCACCGTCCTCGCTACCTTCGAGCAATGCGATTCGCCTCAGCCGAACCGAGAAAGCCGAGTTGCCCCGGCGTTCGGCGACGAGCAGACCTGGCGCGTCCGACGTCGGAGTTACGTTCAGCCGGACCGGGATGTCCGGCCGGACCCGCTTCGCGAAGGTCTCGGGCAGGCTGATTTCCACGCTGCCGCCGCTCAGCCGGGCCGAGCCCGAAGCGATTATCATCCTCTCGGCTGCCACAACGCTGGGCGCTTCGCCGCCGTCCTTGAACCCGGTCGACCAGCCGCCCGAGGCGATCCCCTTGCCTTCGGCATGGATCGCGGTGTCCGTGGCCACGCCGTTGTACGACCGCGCGATCATGCCGACCGCTCCGGCATCACCCGCCGTGAAGTAGCCGCCTGCCGCATAACCCTTGCCCCTGATACCATAGCTTGTGGCGGCGTATACATCTATGCCGGTGCTGCCCGCCGAGTCAACCACGATGCCGTTGTTTCTGGTGGCCTTGATGTAGATGCCCACGTTGTCAGCGGTGTCAATCCTGATGCCGTTGCCGGTGTTGACGGCCCGAATCATGAGTGCGGCATACGGGTTGCCGGACTGGCAGTACAGGCTGCACGGCATCTTGAAGTCTGCGCCTCTCAGCGAGTTGTCCTGCACCTTGTCCGAATTCACCTTGCCAGTGCCGATGGTTGGACTCGGGTAGTCCCCGGTCAGGTCCCCGCCAGCATAGCCTTGGGGCCGGGCCGAGTCTGCCTTTGCCGCTGCCTCTGCGAAGTAGGCGTACCCGGAGCTGGCGATTCTGATTCGCGGCGTCATTGCCGGGTCTGGCTGCACCTGCATCTCAAGCCAGCCGTTGCCGTCCGACGACAAGTAGCTTAGCGGTGTAACGCTGCCTAGGCGGACCGAGAACAAGCCGGACGTGACTTGGACGTTCTGCTGCTCGGTCCAGAAAGCGGAGCCGCCGCTGCTGTCAACGTAGAGGCTGAACGTAATCGCGTAGACGCCGTCGGGAACTGCGCGTCCCGCGGTATCGGTCAACCTCCCCTGGTAGGACATCACGTGCGGTATTGCCACCGCAGGCAAAGGGACCACACGTTTAGCTGTGGGCGCGGCTCGCGAGCCAGCGGCCACCCGCGGCGCGATCACCGCGTTGTCGCCCGCCAGTGCCACAAGGCACAGCCCGGCGACGAGCATTGCTGTCATGGTCTTCATCTGTTCCTCCTAGTGCTGTTCTGCCTTACTCGGATGTTGCTTCATCTGCTCATACCGCTGTCGGCCGGCCGCAGTGCGGAAGTCGATGCCCTGTGTCTTGCCTTCGCGCACCAGTTGCTCCATGCAGCCGGCAAGGAAATCGTCGTCGAGCATCCGGCCCGCCAGCGCGCCGATTTTGGGCTGCTCAACCGGGGTCATCCTACGAATCACCTCGGCCGATACGTCCTTGCGTTCTCCCGTCACCTGCCAGTAGACCTCGGTACCGGGCCTGCCACCGATGACGAACCGGTTGCCGGCGACCTTCTCCGCGACGAAGACATCGGACGTCCCGACGCCGGTAAGCTGGACTCGCGGATTGCGATTCAGCGCGTCGAAGTAGCTCGGCAGCTCCACGACTGCGCGACCGGAAGCGTCGAGCGTGACCTCGCCGTCGTAGATGTTGCGCATCTCCGGGCCTTCGACGAAGTAGTGGTTCAGTATCTTGCCGTACGGGTCAAGTGGATGGTCAATCGTGAAGCTGCCACCGGCTTTGGACAAAGTGCCGCACCGGAGTTGGTTTGACGCGGTCGCAGTTTGGCCATTGAACGCCGCGGAGTTGTCGCAGCTGACGGGCACTTGCGAGTTATTCCCGGTCGCGAAGCCATAGTCCGCTGGAACGTAGTTGTCCTCACCGCCCGGCACGGTCGCGGAACGGCCGATTGCGGAGTTTCGCAAGCCGCCGCCGACCGTGGCGTTCTGGCCGTACGCGTCGTTGCCAGCGCCGCCGCCGACCGTGGCGCCTTGGTTAGTCGCGGCGTTCCAACTGCCGCCGCCGACTGTAGCCAACCTGCCGCTCGCGGTGTCGTGCGTCCCGCCGCCGACCGAGGCATACGGCCCGATGGCGGCATTCCATTCGCCGCCGCTCACAGTCGTGCAGGAGTCGTCGGAGGTGTTGTGTTTGCCACCGGCTGCAGTTGCGTAATAGCAGGTAGCAGCATTAGACCGGCCAGCGCCAACGGTCGTGAACGAGTCGGTCGCGGTGTTGCTCCTGCCGCCACCCACAAAGGACTGGAGGCCCGACGCTATGTTCTGTTGCCCGCCCCCCACCGCAGCATAGAAGCTGCTGGCCTCATTGGAGTAGCCGCCGCCAACTGTGGCATAGTTCATGGTGGCCTCGTTATGGTAACCACCAGCGATGGTGCCATAGCTACCCGTGACTACGTTGGAGTAGCCCCCTCCCACGAAGGCACAGGTCGTGCAAGCTCGATTCTGCCAGCCGCCACCGACCGTAGAATAGCCATAGTGCCCTTGCGCCACGTTTCGGCACCCGCCACCGACGGTATTGTACCCGACAAGGTCACCGGCCAGCCCGGTGGTGCATGACACTCCCAGGTTCACGTGCGTGAACTGGTGAGAACCAAGGAGAGTGTTGCCCGCCCCGCCCCGGGCGATGCCCAGGTTGCGGATGGTAAAGAGCACGCTGTCCGGAGTGCCGCGGGTCCAGGCATGCTCCGGGGTGCCGCCGGCCATCGCGTAGTTGGCGGTGTCGGCTTTGTGCGTTAGGTACGCGTAGGCTGCGCTTGCGATTCGGATTCTGGGTGTCATCACCGGGTCAGGATGAACCTGCATCTCGAGCCAGCAGTTACCGTCCTCCGGTATGTAGTCAAGCGGCGTCACACTGCCTAAGAGCACCGCGAACAGGCCGGACGTGACCTGCACGTTCTGCAGCTCAGTCCAGAACGAAGAACCACCGGTGCTGTCCGAGTACATGCTGAAGGTCACGGCATAGACCCCGTTGGGAACCGGTCGGCCTGCCGTGTCGGTCAGCTTGCCCTGATACGAAAGCATATGCGGAATCGTTGTCGCTTCCGCTCCGTAGCTTGTTGTTTGTGGCTTGACGCCCGTGACTTGCGGTGGTGCAACCGCCGCGTTGCCGGCGGCGAGCGCGGTCAGGCACAGGATGGTGACGAGACAAGCTGCGTTTCTCACGTCATGTCCTTTCTAGTTGGCGCCAGACTCAATCGTGACCGGTTCCTTCAGGACTCCAACTGCCAACCAGTCGAAGGCTGGGCTGGCCTCACCGTCCAGACCGGGCACACTCTTCATCGCCGCAGTGAAGCCATCGCTCCGGCCCCCGCGCACGCACAGAAGCCCGGCCGGGTCACCGCGAGGTGTGAGGGTGACTCGCACCGGAATGTCGGCGCGGACTTGTTCCGCAAATACTGTCGGGTAAGTGATGGTCGCGGCGCCGGCTGCTATCCGACCGGTACCCGATGCGATAATCACCCGATCAGCGGCAATCACGCACGGTGCTTCGGTTCCACCTTTGAAGCCGGTGGACCAGCCGCCGGTGGCGACGCCCTTGCCATAGGCCCTGATGGCAATCTTGGTCGTGGAGTCTGCGTATGCATGTGCGACGAGCCCATACCCGTACGTTGCGCCCGCACAGAGATTTCCACCCGCCTCTCTGCCTGCTCCGTAAAACCCATAGTCGTCGGCGTACGCCTCGACTCCGGCCCAAGTCCCCCAGTTCACAGTCAGACCGGCCACTGCAGTGTCCACTTCAAGGCCCCTGTTCGAGGAGCAGTGGACCTTCATACCGACGTCGTCCACACGGTCGACGTACACCCCGGCTGTTCCAGCCGTGTCGACCTTCACCCCGTAGTCATGCGCACGATGCACGTACAGGCCGTTCGTGCCGGCGCGGTTGACAAACAGGCCGTCCTGACCGGAGCTGTCAATCCAGACACCTCGGGTCCCGGCGGTCCCGACATACACGCCGCTGGTCGCGGCCCGACCGACGTTGAAGCCGTCGTTGTTCGCGGTGTCGACATGCACACCACGGAACTTGGCGTGCCTGACACGGAGCCCGCTCGACTCGGGCCGGAGCACCCTGATGCCGTCGAACCCGGTGCTGTCAATCAGCACGCCGTTGTACGCCGACTTCCAGAGCTCGACGCCATCAAGGCCGGAGCGGCCCACGTACATCCCGCAGTAGCCGGCGTTGCTGACCAGCACGCCGTGGTTTGTGACCTGCTGGACGTTAAGACCATATTGCGTAGCGGTATCTACGTGTACCCCATCCATGGCCCGGCGCACGCGGAAACCATCCGAGCCGGCGCGGGTGACGTTGACGCCGGCAGAGCCCGCGCTCTCCACGGCTACGCCGTTACTGAGCGCGCGATAGACGCCAAGGCCATCCGTTGCACGACTGGTGTAGAATCCCGAGCCCTGTGCCCGGCTCACGAAGACGCCGTGCCCGCCCGATGTGTCGACTCGAACGGCAAAACCGTTGCCGGTGTTGCTCAGGTGAAGAACGCCGCCCATCGCTGGCACACTGGCCGAGAGGGTGCAAGGTTTGACGATATCGCCACCCCGCACCGGGCCCGTGCCGCTACCAACCGAGTCGTTTTGCGGGGCCCAAGCGGTGCCGGTCCACTTCATCACCTGACCGGAC
>Ga0172366_10000107_pt1 | contig 47447 bp, 47 predicted proteins | sample LakKivSesite69cm_FD_114533 | JGI IMG/M metagenome (GOLD analysis project Ga0172366, IMG submission 114533) | Sediment microbial communities from Lake Kivu, Rwanda - Sediment site 69cm | ecosystem: Environmental > Aquatic > Freshwater > Lake > Sediment | place: Rwanda: Western Province, Lake...
CTTGCCTATGTGAGAGGTTAGACAACCTCCTTCTGCGGGGTGGAGGTCCGTGGTTTTCGAGAACCCAATGTTCCGGATAGCTTGGAAAAACTTCAGGCGAAGGCGGATCCGCTCCGTCATCACTATTCTTAGCATAATGCTTGCGATCGCATGCTTCGTGGTCATCGTCTCGGTCGAGGACACGATAAGCGCCCAGATCACGAGCTTCCACTCCGGTAGACAGCCCTTCCCTTTCTTCTCCGACTTCATCGTCGTCGAGGCGAACCGATGGGTCAGAACGGGGATCAGGCCTGGTCGGGTACCGATTTCTCTTGTGGAAGAGCTGAAGGCAAACGACTTGGTCGATGTGGTGGCCGTGAGGATCGGCACCCCGGATGACAACGGAGAGCAGCTGATTCTTCGTAGGTTCTTCGGCGAGATGTTCACGGTGGTGCATCCGGCTGTCGCTGGCCTTGGGCAAACGACCTATCCGGGTTTCCTGAATGTGGTTGGCATCGATCCCCAGGCCGAGTCCATGCTCCGCACCCCTAGGATCAACCAAACGAGCGGCCTTCCGTACTGGGAACGCTGGGAGGATCTGAATGCTTCAACCATCCGCGGGAAGGACGCGGTTCTGGAGACGAACGGGACCGTGGGCGAGAAGGTCAACCATGGCCTGAATGGTGAGCTCAGCTTCTACGTAATGCCTCCCGAACGGCCGAACAGGTTCAACCTGAGCATCTACGGGGAAGCTTCAGGACCCCTTATCACAAGGGAGATCGGCACGGAGGGGTTCACGCAGATTCCTCGGATCACGTACAAGGATTACGGGATGAATAGGACCAGGGGCTACCTCCTTGAGGTCAAGGTGAAAGAGTACTCGGAGGAAACCAATGCCGTGACCCTGCAGTACCGCCTTTGGTTCTCCTACGCCGAAGAGGACCAAGCGGGACGGCAGCGGGAGTTCGAGATATCCTACGGAGAGTATCTTGACCAAGAGAACTGGAAGCTGGCTTCCTACCAAGATCGCCCCGTGTACGCGGCAATCATTGGGGTTGAGAAGGCCTTCGAGCTGAAGGTGGCGAAGGTGGGTCCGGAGGATGGCGACCTGATCCTGCTGCCGGGCGGGACCGAGGGTTCCAGCGGCGGGGCGGTCAAGGGTGACTGCTATCTCAGGGTGGTTGGGGTCTATGCATCCTCGCGGAGGAAGGACAACGGCAACGTCTACATGCACTACCGCGGTGCCATGGAGATGCTGAACTACCCAGAGGACTACGTGCAGGAGACGGTGGTGACTGTGGTGTTCGATGATGATGACAATATCCAAAGGGTGCGGAACACCGCTCAGCTGGCGCAGGAGGTGGCAAGCCGAAGGGACTTGAACACCCAGATACCCAAGCTCGTGGTTCGCGAGGAGGGCGGGGTCAGCATCGTTGCCGAGCAGGTGAAGACGACCCAGCTCGCTCATCTTCAGTCGGTTGTGATAACCCTCGCCGTGGCCGTTATCGTTGTGATGAACGCCACCGTCCTCTCGATATACGAGCGGGTCAGAGAGGTGGGGATAATGGGGGCGATGGGATCAGAGGTCTGGCACATCATGGACATGTACGTGTTCGAGCTGCTGATCATAGGCCTGCTGGGCGGCATGGGCGGCTACCTCATCGGGACCCTGATGTCATTCCTGACGCACGTGCTGCCTGGCGTCCCCAACATTCCGCTGAAGGTGAACCCTCTTTGGATCATGGCCTCCGTCTCAATCGGGACGCTTGTGAGCGTCGCCGCGGGAATCTTCCCGGCGAGGCTTGCCGGCACACTGGACCCGATCAAAGCGATCGCAGGAGAATGGGCAATCAGCCCCTCGGAGGGGGCAATTTTCGGCACCATTTCGAGGTCGGTGAAGAGGTCATACTATGCTGCAATGGCTGCCCGGAACCTGGGCAAGAGGAAGTTGCGGAGCGTATTGACCTCCCTGGGCGTCACCGTCGGGATTGGGATGCTGGTTAACCTTCTCGTCATATCGGCCTTCCAGAGGCAGCTCACCCCTGGATACAGCGTCGGGGCGTACCAGATTCAGGCCGTGGTTTTTGCAATCGTGGTCGGTGCGCTGGGGATAACGAATGCAATGCTGACCTCCGTTCTGGAGAGGACCAAGGAGATCGGCATCATGGTCGCAGTCGGCGCGACGCCTGGAGAGGTCATGAAGGTCTTCCTCTCTGAGGCGGGCATCATCGGGGCAATCGGCGGCGTTCTGGGATGCGCGTTGGGGACTGCCACCTCACTCGCATTCCTGGCTGGAAGGAAGGGCCTGAACCTGCCTCTTGAGGCCTTGGCGTTGGGTTGGATCGCTGGGATCCTTCTGGCCGTGGCCGTGGCGGTGGTCGCTGGGATATACCCGTCTAGGCGTGCGGCGAAGATGGAACCGGTGGAGGCGTTCAAGTATGAGTGGTGAGGAGAAGATCAAGGACAAGGAGAAGGATGACAAGGCCTCGGAAGAAAAGAAACCCGGGGCGGGAAAACTGATCACTGCCGTTGAAGCCAAGGAGGGCGTTGAGCAGTTCGTAGTCGAGACGATGGATGTTAAGAAGATCTACGAGATGGGCGGCGGGAAGATAGAGGTCAGGGCCCTCAACGGCGTGAGCGCCCGAATAGCCAAGGGGGATTTCGTCGCCTTCATGGGACCTTCCGGGAGCGGCAAGACTACCTTCCTCAACGTCATAACTGGACTTGACAGGCCGACGTCGGGCAAGGTGTTCATGTCGGGAAGGGAGATCACGAAGATGGACCAGGCGCACCTGTCCAAGCTGAGGCAGCAGAACGTGGGGTTCATCTTCCAGATCTACAACCTGATTCCGGTGCTGACCGCAATCGAGAACGTTGAGCTGCCGCTGGTTTTCGCGGGCGTGGAAGAGGAGAAGAGGCGCGAGCGCGCCTTGGAGCTCCTGAAGCGGGTCGGGCTGGCCGACAGGATAGAGCACCGCCCAACGGAGCTCAGCGGCGGGGAGCAGCAGAGGGTGGCAATAGCGAGGGCGCTGGTGAACAAGCCAGATCTGGTCCTTGCAGACGAACCCACGGGCAACCTCGACACCAAGACCGGACTTGAGATCATCGACCTCATGAAGGACCTGCAGAAGGAGGAGGGGACAACCGTGATCGTCGCGACCCACGACCCCAAGGTCGCCGATGTGGTGGACATAATCACCTACCTGCGAGACGGCCAGGTGATAGGAGAGTCCGTGCAGCGCGAGGATCTGGGGGAGGCTCAGGGCATCGGCCTGAAGGCAAGCACCAAGATGACCCAGGAGATGCTCGACCAGATCCATGACGATCTGCACAACGCCTTGTACGCGAGGAAGGTCAAGGTAGGGGACAAGATCTCGCTGCTCGATGCTCAGTTCGAGATAGTCACCACGGAGCCCTCGGGCCTTGTGAGGGTCATGCGGGACACGAAGATGACGGTCGTGGAATAGGTCCGTTCATGAGATCTTGTGAAGATTATTGAGCCGCGGACGATTGGGCTTTGTATAGGTGGGCCAGATGGGTCTTGGAGGAGGCGGATTCGGTGGGTTCGGTGGATTCGGAGGCATGGGAGCCGGAGGCGAGGGCCAGGCCGGTGAGCAGGGAGGTCCCATGGGGCTTCTGGAGACCACGATACCCGGGCTGCTACTCTTCCTCGGAGTTGCCCTCGTTGGGACGGGCTTGTTCATGTTCAGCATGGTCAAGGTATGGTCCCCGAGGATATGGCTCCCTATCCTGTTCGGAGTCGGCATCGCGCTGGGCGGACAACTCTTCAGGTTCAGATCGAAGAAGATGATGGGCAGCTTCGGTGTGGCCGAGGTCTGCGAGATCTGCCGCGTCGAGCTGGCTCTGCAGGAGTGCTTCTCGTGCGGGAAGTGGTTCGGGCCGGGGTGCGAGGGGAAGTTCCTCGATGCCTATGGGAAGGTCCAAGCAGAGGATACCAGGTGCATCGAGTGCACCACATGTTCCATCTGCGGACAGCCGACCAAGGGCTTCCGGTGCCTGAAATGTGACAGAAGGGTCTGCGCGGAATGCCTTGACGAGACGCAGAGGTACTGCCTCCAGTGCGGTGGCAGGCTGAAGATCGCCAAGGGCGCAGCGGTGGAGGAAGCCGGGAAGGAGGTCTCCGACGCCAAGGTGGTCGTGTTGAAGTCACCTTTCAACCTTCCCTCCGCCCTGGTGAGGAAGATCACGGACAGGGTCAAGGGCGACATGGTTGGCAAGGAGCTTCTTCTGGGGAACGCGTACCCGTCCCTGGGCACCCAGTTCAGGCTGGTGGGTTCCTCTCCCGGGGGGCGGGTGGTCGTCCGCGAGGATACCAGGGTGAAGATAGAGAACTAGCCCCGTTGGGGTGGGGGGCCGTTGAGCGGAATAAAGAGATGGTTTGAGTCACTAAGGTATCTGCCAGGATACCAGAAGATGCTCTTCGTCTACCTGGCAATAATCATCTTGGTGATCCTCTCCACCCGCTATCAACTTGAGAATTACCTCCTTTCCGGAGCATACACCATTGTTTATTCGGGCTTGGTTCTGCCGTTATTCCTTCAGAGCATGATCGGCAAGCTTTCGCAGCGGATCGGATGGTGGATCGCGACCGTGGCGGTCATCATCGGGTTCTACGCCATCATGCGCCTGCTGGTCGCGATGGATCTGCTGGGCACCGGTTTGATCTACCAGACGAACATCTATGGCATCATCTGGACCGTGGCGATCGCCTGCTTCGGCGTTGTGAGCGTTGTCGTGCAGCACGGGCTCTCGGGGGTGAGGGAGAACATGAGGAGGGACCTGAGGGAGATATCCACCATTAGGCGGATGACCAAGGGCGAGCCGCTGGTCTTGGATAGGAGGACGATTGCCGTCCTGGTTCTCGCGGTCGCCATCACGGTGGGGATGCTTGGCGCTCGGGTCTACCTATTGAGGCGGCCGGATTTCGTGACTAGGTACGCAGTGCCCGCGAACGTGTCTGAGGCCCTGCCCAGGACGCTGGGCATGACGCTGTGGAATCGTCTTGATCATCCGGTGGAGATCTTCACCGTGGCCTTCGCAGGGTACTACCGCTACCCAGCCCAGACAAATTACACCGGAAGCGACCTGCTCGAGCTCGCAAAGAGCATCGCGATCGTCGCTGCCTCCATGGAGAAGGCGAGGGGCGCGCCGCCCGACATGATCATGGTCAAGCGGGGTGGATCGCCCAGCGGAAACATGAAGCAGATATCCATAGATCTCTCCGAGGCCTTTGCCTATCTGGGCCTTTACGAGAACGAAACTTCCCATCTCCGGATCCCGAGCAAGTTCATCATCAGATGGGACAGGAAGGACAAGAAGCTCAGAGGGGTCTGGGTGGGCACGCCCGGAGTCCCGTTCATGATCTGGCAGAACGCGACGAGGATCGATGGAAGGGGACTCACGGAGACCATCAGCCCGCTCCTGGAGATCATCGGCGCGGGCGGGATTGAGCTGAAGGATGTGCCGGCTGATGGACGATACGGCTTCAACTTGACCGGGACCTTCCATCCCTGGTTGGGCCAGGAGTTCAGCGAGTACGACGAGTTCCTCTTGGGCGGCGAGGTCATATACGAGAGCGGCAAGACGCGGGAGTTGAGGGAGGTCACCATCAGGAAGGTTGCCTGATGGGCCAGCCTAGGGAAAAGGAACTATATTTTTACCCGCTTCGCCTCGTCTGGGCAACAAGAAGGAGATCCGAGGAATGCCTGTAGGGCGCAACAACTTGGTTGAAACGGGAATATCGCTCGTGGAGAGAAACGAGCTGGTCGCCCTTGCCGAGATGTACATGGGGCATGAGATCTTCGTCTGGAATGCGAACATAAACGGGATCTTGCTGCAGCTCAGAACCAATGATCCGCATCTGGATGACTTCTGGCGGGAGAACTGGTTCCCGGCTCCAGGCATCGAGCACGAACACACGACCCGTCCGCACGGCATCATCTATGCCGTCACGAATGTACCCGAGACCGAGCCCAAGGCCTGCTACCACGGCGGAACGAAGACGGCCATCGTCATCAACAAGACCAACTATGACGTGATCCGATCAATAGCCCTAGGAATCGCAATGGATGTGTCCGAAGAACAGAAGGACATGCACTTCATGAGGTGTGCCCTGGTCGACGTGAACGGCGAGGGCGTGGTGATAACCGGCGACCTGAACTCCGGCAAGACGACCCAGACGTTCCTGCTCTTGGAGCTCGAACGTGCCAGGATCCACTCCAATGACTGGATATACGTTGAGCGGCTCGGAGGGGAAAGGGGGCGGATATCGACCCTGGTATCCGAAAGGAAGTTCCTCGTGAAGAACACCGTGGCCCAGATAAGCCCCCGCATCAAGGAACTCATCGGCAAGTGCAAGTCCCGAAACGGCTTCTTCATTCTCGACCCCTGGTGGATAGGCGGCCAGGAGAAGTTCGTGGATACCACCAGGATCAAGATCATCTTCATCCTGCAGAGGAGGCCCAGCGAAGGATGGGTCTGCGCCCGGATACCCCAGAGGGAGGCGATCGCGCTTTTGAGGAATGCCCCGGACTCTTTCTTCAACCCCCACTGGCTTGTGAGGACCGAGGACCGCATGGCCCTCCAGACGTCGTTCTTCCAGGACATCCTCCAGTTCGCGGCCTGCTACAGGGTGAACACGGCAGCTGAGACGCTTGAAGTCCAGAAACGCATCCGGGAGATCATCCAGTCCAAGGAGTACCTGATCCAGGTTCGGGAAGGCGAGGAGACCCTGCAGGTCGGGGAGATCATCAAGCCCGAGGAATTGCAGTCGGTCGCAAAGACCATGGCCAGGCTCTTCGAAAGCAAGAACGTGGTGCATCCCGACGCGGAAACGCTGAGGGCGATGGCGGTCGAATACGGTACCGAGACCAAGTTCGGAAACTACAACTTTGTCTCCAGCGTGAAGCACCGAAGCGCCGATCTGACCGTGGCAGTGGGAAGCCAGAGGGTGATGGTTGCCAAGCTCAACGATAGACAGAAGCAAATTCTGAGGAACCTCCCCAAGACCCTGCAGAACGTTCACGACTACGTTCAGAAGGCTCCCTTCGTATGCGTGCAGCGGACGATGGGGCAGAACGACGTTCTTACGCCAACATGCAGGCTTTTTGTCTCCACCCAACGAAAGGAGATGCTTAGGCTCGCCTACATGGTGGGCGAGACGCTCCTACCAGACAAGGGGACCGGCAAGCCACTGCTACAACTGCTCCACATACCCGAGTGGCAGGAGAAGGATCGGCAGATCCTTGTCTTCCCAGAAATGGGGATAACCTATGTCCTGGGGTCCGACTACTACGGGGAGGACAAGAAGGGCCTCCTCAGAATGGCCATGTGGGAAGCCAAGCAAAGGGGCATGCTGGGGCTTCATGCAGGGACGAAGATCATCAGGGCGAGGGACAAGGCCACGGGCAAGATCAAGAAGTACAGCATGGTCATATTCGGTCTGACAGCGACGGGGAAGACCACCCACACATGCCACGACCATGGGCTGACCGGAGAGGGCGAGGGTGTGGAGATAGTGCAGGATGATGTCGTCTTCCTGAGGCCCGATGGGTCGGCCCTTGGGACCGAGAGGGGCTTCTACCTGAAGACGGAGGGCGTGGATTCCCGCATCCTTCCGCTGATATACAAGGCGGCGACCCGGCCTCCGGCGATCTTCGAGAACGTGCTGGTGGACTACCGCGGGAACGTGTCCTTCGGAGACCAGACGCTCACGGGGAACGGCAGGGGCATCATGCAGCGGTCGGATTTCGGGAAGCTGTGCAGCGAAAGCCTGAACATACCTCCGCTATCCGAGCTTGACGGCATGATAGTCCTCTTCATCACCAGGAGGAACACCGTCGTGCCGCCGGTGGCGAAGTTAAACGCTGAACAGGCGGCGGCCGCTTTCATGCTCGGGGAGTCCATCGAGACCACGGGCAGCGACCCAGCCAGGGCTGGCGAATCCGTGAGGATAAGTGGCATGAACCCCTTCATCGTGGGCGACCCGGCGTTCGAGGGGGAGTTCATCTACGAGTTCGCGCGCAGGAATTCGGACAAGCTCCAGCTCTACCTCTTCAACACCGGCGCGGTTGGCGAGGTCGCCGAGAGGACGCCAGAAGGAGAAAGGATCATCCTCCAGAAGGGCGAGAAGATAGGCATACCGGAATCCGCGGCGATCATAAGGGCCATCTGCGGGGGCGAGATACAGTGGAAGAAGTCAGAGCACTTCGACATGCTCGTACCCAAAGAGGTCCCCGGCATGGACATATCGAGGTACGATCTGGAGCGGTTCTATACCAAGGAACTTGCGGAGGCGTACGTGAGGGATCTGGTGGAGGAGAGGGTTCAGTGGCTGTCCAGCTTCAAGGGGCTGAACCCGGCCATAGTCCAGGCGGTCAGGCGTTAGCCTAGCCCCATCTATCCAAGGTGGATTGCTTTCCGCGGGCTGTCGAGCGAACCATTCGCTCAAGGGTCGCCCGCACGCTCTTCTCCCGGAATCCCCGCTGCTTGCACAACAGCCTGACTACGCCCTCAGGATCGAACTCGCCGCTGATGAGGGAGTAGTCCTTGTCGACGAGCGGCTCCCTGAAGTTGTGCCTGATCTCATCCACGTTGTCTGGCAGGCGAAGGGCTATGTCGGCCGGCATCTTCTCGAGCGATCCGCACCGTTTCACTAGGCTCAGGGCGGTTCTCGGACCGATGCCCTTCAACCCGCGGTTGTAGTCCGTCCCCATCAGGATGGCCGCATCGATGAGCTGGGAGTGGGTCATGCCAAGATGTTGAAGCGTCTTCTTCAGATCGATGACCTCGGGCCTGCTCGGCATCCCGATTCCGCGGTACACGCCTGCGATCGACACGTACCTGGCCATCCTGGGAGCCCCGAAGAGCAGGGAGTCGAAGTCTCGGCTGTTGACCGCCCATGCCCTCCCCTTCTTGGCGATGTACGAGGCCTGTGCCTCAGCCTCCCCGGGGGCCTGAACAATGGGGATTCCGAGCAGGTGCAGAAGCCTCTTGGCGTCGCTGATTATGTCCGAGTCAATCATGCCCGTGGTGACCGCCTTGGAGAAGGCGGTCCTGATGTCCCCCCGGTCGAGGGCTTCCCTCCATTCCTTGAGGCTTTTCTCGAACCTCTGCCTCCTCTTCTGCCTTTCCTCCTTCGTGAACCAGGAGAACTTGATTGGCGGGGGTTTCCCGTCGAACACGAAGATGAGTTCGATCCCGTGCTTGTAGACCAGCTTGGTCGACCTGTAGAACAACCCCGCCAGCGACGATGTGATGTGGCCCTCGTTGTCCATCAGGGGGACGCCGGTAGGGTACCTGACCAAGGCTAGGAACTGATGGATTATGCTGCTCGCATCGACGGCGAGGGTCTTGCCTCTGAAGTCCTCCAGATCGAGTTCCTCTATGAGAACGATCGACCCAAGCTCGACGCCCATGGTCAGTAAGTACGGTGAGTGGACCCGGGCTTATATGTTATGGGCCATGCCGGCCAGCACGCTTGACGGCACGCACCATCGCGAGGAGGTTCTCTGGGCGGGTCCCCCTGTAGATCGTGTTGCTGGAGCTTAAGATGAAACCTCCGCCCGATGCCGCCTGGTGCATGCATCTGGACACCTCCCTTTCGACGTCTTGGACGGACCCGAAGTGGAGGGTCGGGCCGCAATCCACATTCCCCATCAGGGCTATGCGCGAGCCGAAGGCTTCCTTTACCTGGGTGAGTTCCATGCCGGCCTCGCCCTGGATCGGGTTGAGGACATCGGGTCCGGCCCTGAGGATCGGGTCAATTATCGGCCATATCATCCCATCCGTGTGCTTGATGAAGGGGGCGCCCTTCCTGTGGACGGCTCGGATGAGCTCCCGGAGGTACGGGTAAATGAAGGTCTCGAACTGCTCAGGGTTCATGAAGGGCCCCGTGGAAAATGCGTAGTCGTCCCCGCTCAAGATGCCCGCGGCTCCCTCGTCCAGAAGGATCTTCGCGATTTCGACGTTGAAGCGCGTGGAGATCCGGGCTAGCTTCCTGGCGAGCCCCGGTTGCCTGCGGTAATCGGATATGAGGCGGGTTATGCTTCCTCGCATCATCCAAGGTAGTTCAAATGCGTCGTGAACGAGGGCGAAGACCGGCGTCTCTTCACCCAGTGCCCGCACGGCCTCTTTGACGGGGCCGCTCCGGCCTTCCCTCCCAGGATCGGGGATGTCGAAATCCTCAAGATCTTCCGGGGTCAGGATGATGCCGTCAACCGGGGATTCCATGCCCGGCGTGATCTTGCGGATCTCGCCCCACTCCCCTCTGTACGTGGCTTCGTCGATCCATTCCGGCTCCCAGTTCTGATCGCGCGGGCCGAGTATGTGCTGGCCGTGTCCGAGAATCCTGTGTCTGGCGACCACCATGTCAAACCCGATCTCGGCCAACGTCCTGGCTCTTTCTCCCTCCGATGAGAGCCCCCTGCCGACACACCTCTCCAGGACTCCGGTGTCAACGTCCACATCGGACACCGGAACACGGTCGGGTTCCTGGAGCCGGATGGCGGCGAAGAACCTTTCCCAGCTGGAAGTCAAAGGGATGTCCCCACGGTGTGCTGGATCTAGTGCAAGCTGTCACGGATTTGGGTCATGCACTGCTTTCCGAACTCGTCGATGAAGCGCTCCTCGTTCGGGCTGCAGCTGTGCATCATGATCCAGTTGTAGCCAGCCTTGATGTAAGTCTCGACCCTGTCGATGATCTCGTCCATGCTGCTTGTGATGAACCACAGTTCCCTGATGCGTTCCTCGGTAACCTCTTCGTCCGCTATCTTCTCAAGTTCCCTTGGGTCGGACGAAAGGCCGATATGTCCGTGAATGCCAGTCGTCCTCCAGAAATGGCACAGTTTCAGCGCCCTGTCGTAGTCCTCATCCAGGGACACTTTGAGCTCTACCATCTTCACAAGCTTCTTTGGATCCTTTCCGGCCTCCCTTGCCCCTTTTTCCAGATTCGGCAGCACAAGGTCCTTGAACTCCGGGATGGATGCCACGGTGAGGATGCCGTCCCCGAGCCGCCCGGCCACGCGACACATCTTCTTGCCGCTGGCCGCGATTATCAGCGGGATCGGAACGCGGGGGACCTCGTAGAGCTTGGCGACTCGGAGTTTGTAGTAGCGTCCCTTGTACTCAACGAACTCTCCCGTCCATAGCTTCCGTATGATTTCCACGGCCTCCTCGAACATGTCCTTGCGCACCTCGAACTCAGGCCAGTCGAACCCGACGGGTTCCTCGTTGAGCTTCTCCCCCGTCCCTAGGCTGAGGAAAACCCTGCCCGGGTACATGGCCCCCATGCTGCCGAAGGCCTGTGCGACGATTGCGGGGTTGTACCTCATGGTCGGGGTGGTGCACGCGGTACCGACGATGGTCTTCTGCGTTCTTGCAAGGAGCGACGAAAGCCAGGTCCAAGGAAAAGCGCAGTGGGCACCCTGGTGGGTCCACGGGTGGAAGTGGTCGCTGGCGGCGGTCATCTCGAAGCCGGCCTTCTCGGCTCGAATGGCCAGTTCGAGAAGGTGCGTGGGCTCTCTGAATCCCTCCAACGGGGTCCAGTAACCTATCCTGACTGCCATGGCGACGCACCGGCCCAATGGTCTTATAAATCGATCGGGGCGGGGACGACCTCGAAGAAGGCCAGATCCCTCCCGGGAAGGCGGATCGATGTGCCCTCCTGCCCCAGCGTCGTTGGCGCCCTGCCCCCAATCAGTTCAAGCTTCTCGATGCCCTTCACCGTCACCCCGGCGTCCTGGTCCGAGAAGTTCTCTACTGCCAGGTGGGACAGGGTCGCTTGGCCCTGGTCCGAGTAGAGGTAGAGCCCAACTTTGGCCGGCGCGCTGAACGAGAGCCCCAGAGGGGACAGTGCAAGCCCCCTCAGCACGTCCAAGTGGGCCTGGGGAAGGTACATCAGGGAGACCGGTTCGGCGACCGTGACCTTTGATAGCCCGTGGTAGGGCAGATACCGGAAGGTGTCCAGACAAGCAGCCACGTACGTGACGGAGTCGACGCGGTTGACCGTCAGAATCGGATACCTGCGGCCTGCGACGGCCTCGGCTAGGACCTTGGCTCCGGAAGGTCTGAGGTAGGATCTGAGGAGAACCCGTTCCTCGGCCAGATGCTCCTTGCCCTCAACCTGGAACCTGTAGGTGTAGATATCCTTCCTGCCCACGGGATCGCTGCGGAGGCCGAAGAGATCCTTGGGCACGGAGCTCTCCGCGAGACCCTCAAGGAGACCGGTCGTGGCCAAGACCGTTCGGCCAGCCTTCATCTCTCTGAGGAAGTCCGCCACGCCCGGATCCTTGAGCGACTGGACAGGGAGGAGGATCGACCCGGTGGAGGGCCTCCTGGAGGTGACCATCACGGGAAGTCCGAGGCCGCCGAGGTAGTCGAAGATGAAGGACTCGCGTCCGGGATCGCTTCCGGGGGGCTTGTATCCCTCTATCCCGACGTGTTGCTTGCCCCTTATGGTTGCACAGATCCTCTCGAGGATCCCCCTTTTATCAATTAGTGCGGAGGTGTCGGGGTCGCGTCTGTCATACTTGAGCGGGCTGAAGGAGAAGAGTATCAGCTCCGGCGCTCCGACTAGGACGCTCTGGTAGGCCTGTTCGCGGTAGACCTCGGGATAGCAGTTGTAGTAGTCAAACCAAGCCCCCTCGACCTTATCGCCGGCCACCGAGGTCAGGTATGAGTAGTTCGCAAAAGCCTCGTACTGGTGCACGTACTCCACCCGCGGATCGCGGATCTCGGTCCCCACCCAGACCGCGTCGAACGCGGCGCTCTGGCGGACCACATCGTACCCGAAGACGTGGAATCGGTCGTACCACTGGGGGTACTTTATGATCAGCCTCACCGACCGGTTCTCCTCCTTGGCCGGCTGGATGATGCAGGACCGGGCAACCTCCACCATCAGATCCTGGTAGTAGGTCGGCCAGTCCCGCTGTCCCTTGGCTGCTCGGCATCGCGCGCATCTGCAGGCGGTGCACAGGAAGTCATCGACTATGATGTCGTCGAAGACCCGAGCAGCCATCCTCATCAGCCGCTCGAGGCTGCTTCTGGACTTCGCAGAGCTGAAGCACATCCACCACTGGCCGTGGGTCGAGGGCTCGGTGAAACCCTCTCCATGTGTTGTGCAGACGCCTCCCCAAGCCTCAAGGCCGGCCTTGCGCAGTTCGTCTCTGACCTCCCTGAGTTTGCCCTCGTCGACCGAGGTGCCACTTCGGTAGAACTCGACGTATGCCTTGCGTATGCCAATGCTCTGGAGCCTGCGGATGGAGGCTCGCCTCTTGGCGGGAGCCGAGAAGTGTTCCAGCACGTCACCGGCCGTCAGGTAGGCCGAGAGCTTCAGACATTCCTTGGGTCCGTTCATTGATCTGCCTCTGCTGCCCTGGCGGGGTTCCGGGTCTCATAATAGTTAATAGATTTGTGTTACCGCGATGGCCCGGTGAGAGCGGATGAAGGGGGCCGTCCTAGAGGGCGTGAGGACCATCAAGCTCAAGGAGGTTCCGGACCCCTCGCCCGGGCAGCACGAGGTTTCGGTTCGCGTCCGCGCCTGTGGAATATGCCAGACGGACAACCTTGCGTACACGGGCGCCCGCAGTGGCGTCAAGTTCCCCACTATCCTAGGGCATGAAATGTCCGGCGTTGTGGAGGAGGTTGGCGCGGGCGTCGGGATCGTTTCCCCCGGAGATGCCGTTGTCGTCAGCCCAGTCATTGCCTGCGGGCGGTGCCGGTTCTGCCGACTTGGCCTGGCCAACCACTGCGAAAACGGAATCGTGATAGGCGGCGAGGGACAGCCCGTGGTGATGGACGGGGGATTCGCCGAGTTCGTGCAGGTTCCAGAGGCGGTGCTGTACCTCAAGCCCAGCACCCTGTCGTTCGAGGCCGCAGCTCTGACGGAGCCCCTCGCTGGGTCCTACAAGGGCTTGATTGAGTACTCGAACCTTCGGATTGGGGAGGATGTCGTCATCATCGGGTCCGGGAGCATGGGCTTGCTACTGGCCATGGTCGGCATGGCGGCCGGAGCCGGAAGGTTGGTTGTGGTGGACAGGGTGTCGGAAAGGCTGCAGGTGGCTTCGCGAGTCGGGGTGAGGCATATCGTTGATGCCAGCGTCGAGGACCCCGTGAAGCGGGTTCGGGAGATAATGCCGGAGGGCCCGGATGTGGTGGTCGAGGCCGCTGGCACCCTGGAGGCCGCGTCCCTCGCGTTCAAGCTGGCCGGCAGGGCGTGCAGGGTGAACATGTTCGGGGTCATCGTGCCGGGAGAGATCGGCGTCTCTCCCAAGCAGATCCACTTCAGCGAGGTGCGCGTTGATGCATCCTTCTCCATCACACCTAGGGCGATGACCAAATCGCTTCAGCTCATGGAAAGGGGCCTAGTGGACCCGAGCCGCATAATCACGCACCGGTACCGCCTGGAGGAGATCCAGGCGGCCTTCGACTCGATGGAGAGGCGGGATCGGGTCAAGGTGATGATTGTCCAGTAGAAGGTCAAACCGTTCCAAGGCCCCGGCGCTGCTCGTACAGCACTACGGAACGAACTTGGCGAAGTAGAGGATCAGAACTAGGCTGAGGATCGCAACTCCGAATGATATCAGCGCCAGCACGACCCCAACGTTGCCGAAGACCTGGAACATCAGGGCAAACCTCTGGGGATGCGCCCTCCAGAAACCTTAAAAATGTATTTGCATAGCGCTAAACCGCTCATCCAGCGCCTTCCGGCGAAAGAGCGCCTTTCTGCAGCGGCAAGGGCGGTTGATCTGCCATGTTGTTTCTGATGTTCAGCAAGAGGCTCGGCGAGCTGGCGATAGAGGAAGTGGGGGAAGCCGTGTCAAAACTGGGGCTGGACGGTGTGGATCTCACCGTGAGGCCATCGGGCCATGTCCCTCCGGAGGAAGCGGGGATCAGGCTGCCAATCGCCGTGGGCACCCTTAAGTCATACGGTCTGGAGGTGCCGATGATCACCACTGCTATAACAGGGGCCGATGAACCGCATGCAGAGGACATCTTCTCGGCAGCGGGCGATTCCGGGGTGAGGTACCTCAAGCTGGGGTACTGGCGATACGAGGGGTTCGGCAACGTTTACCGACAGCTGAGCGAGGTCCATGAGAAGCTCATCGGGATCCAGAAGCTGGCGGCGGACAATGGGGTCACGGCGGCAGTGCACGTCCATTCGGGCGACTGCATGAGCGGGACTGCCGACATGGTCAGCAGGATGCTGGAGGGGTTCGACCCCGACCAAGTTGCCGCCTACATCGACCCCGGACACATGGTTATCGAGGGAGGCAAATCGGGCTGGAAGCTCGGAATGGACCTGCTCCGTTATGCCATCAGGGTCGTGGCCGTGAAGGATTTCGGCTGGCAGAGGGACCCGGCAGACCCCAAGAAGTGGAGGGCGGTGCTGATGCCGCTGAGCGAGGGCATGGTTCCGTGGCCCGAGGTCTTTCGGTACCTCAAAGAGATATCCTTCGACGGCCCGGTGAGCCTTCACAGCGAGTACGAGGGCATGTCCGCTGAGCAGATCCTGTCGCAGACGGCAAAGGACTTCTCGTACCTTAAGGCAGTCATCTCCACCGTATAGACCGGTTGCCGACTCGGATGAAAATGCGCCCCGGAATCTCGATCGAAAGAGGCACGATAGTCAGGATAACGCTCCTCCAGGCCGCGATCTTCCTTGCCGTTTCCCTGGGCTACGCTCTGGTGGTCGGGGACATGGGGAGGGTCGGCCTCACCCTCACAGGCTGGCAGGGGGCGATCGGATGGGGGGCGGTCCTGTTCTTGGCCACACTGCCCTTCCTGTGCCTGCCGAGGTACTTCGGCGTTAGGAACAAGCTTGAGGAGGTTCTTGCCCTCACCCTCCGACCAGGGGATCTACTCCTGCTCAACTTCGCCGTCAGCTGGAGCGAGGAACTTCTGTTCAGGGGCGTCCTGGTCGGCATAATCGGGGTGATCCCCTCAGCCGTCCTGTTTGGAGCCATGCACTACGTTGGCTACGAGTCGGTGCTGGAGGTCATCTACGCCCTCTCCACGGGGCTCGTCCTGGGGTATGCCTTCAAGGCATGGGTTCCGAACATCCTCTTTCCCGTGACCTTTCACTTTCTGGCCAATCTGCTGTCGCTTCTGCTCACCAGGAGATGGGCCCGAGGGTCGTCAACGAACGGTTTCGAAATGCCTGAGATAGGGCCAAACGAAGGTTGACAGGGAATCCGAAATATATTTTAAGAAAGTCAAGCCACTCAACCCCCGGTGATCCGGTGAGAGAGGTTCTTCGAAGCCGCGAACTACACATCGCTGTCATGATCATCTCGCTTTCCTTGCTTGCCGCTCCAGTTTGGGCCAATTCGGAAAACGGCGGATTGATGGACATCCTTACCTGGATCTGGACCATTCTGCTTGCTCTGGCGACCTTCGGCTTCCTGGCGGTGGCAGGCTTCTTTGCCTTCCTGTGCATCTACGCCCGGAACCTCAAGTACTCGGTTCTGTCGGTGATAGGAACGGCGCTCTTCATCTTCCTGTTCTACATGGTTCTGTTCCAGAACAAGATGAGGGCTTTCCAGGGGTTCAACTGGTACCCGTTGGTGACGCCGTTCGTGATCGAAGTGGCGATCGTGGCGGCGATCTTCGTATACCTCTGGAAGCTATAGGCCGCGGTCCGAGATCCTTCTGCGCGCTGCGCCCTGCTTTATCCTGTCCGCGGTGCGCCAGGTCCTCCTGACGAACGGGGGAAAGGACCCATTGGCATCGAACCAGCTCTCCAGGAACTCCACGGTCCGCCTGTCAGAGCAGTACCCGGTTCCCAGTTGCCCAACGGCTGCGCACAGGTCCCGGATCCCGCTGTCCCTGGTCACCTTGGCTATGATGCTTGCGGCCGACACCACGGGATAGTTCCTGTCCGCAAAGTGTTCGCAGATCAGCTTGGGTGCCGCGCCGTTCATGTACCGGGCCATCCTACTCCGGAAGGTTCGGGGGACGACGTCCGAGCAGTCAACTATGGCCAACCTGGGGCGGGTTTCGTTGATGATCTCGGCGAACACCTTTGCCTCGAGCTCGTTGAGGCTCTTGCCCGATTCCCTCCAGGAATCGACATCCGAAGCGGTGACCGCCCTCGTCACTATCCTCAAGCTAGCCCGCTGTATGATCGGGAACAGGGCCTCCCTCTTCTTTCTGGACAGCACCTTGCTGTCCTTCACGCCCTCCTTCTTGAGAAGCCTCTCGGACCTTCTTGATGGAAGGACGACCCCGGCAATCACCATGTCGCCGATGACCGGTCCTCTTCCGCTCTCGTCAATGCCAAGCAGCATGCTTCTCTTCCTGGGAGTCCAAGCCACGCGCCCTGGGCTTTTCTAATATCTCTTACCCACCCTGCTGACAGGAAGATGAATAAGGCAATCCCAAACACGCGGAAAGCCCATGGAGAAGAATGTGCTGGTCACCGGCCCTCCTGGCTGCGGCAAGACCACGGTTCTGCTCAAGCTGTACAAGCTGCTCGGCGATCGAGGATACGTCGTGGGGGGGATCATCTCGCCCGAGATGAGGCGTGAAGGGATCCGCGAGGGGTTCGAGATAGTTGACCTGTTGGGCAGAAGGGGAATCCTCGCACACATCTCGCTGGCTACCTCCGGCGCGCCCATGATCTCTAGGTACGGCGTGGACCTTCGGGACTTGGATGAGATCTCCCGCGAGGCGTTCTCAAGAGACGCGGATGTCTTCATTGTGGACGAGATTGGCCCGATGGAGCTCAAGAGCAACGTGTTCGCCTCCGAAGTCTGGAGGAAGCTTGACTCAGAAACGCCGGTGGCCGCCGCGGTGCACTTCAGAACGAGCGCAGGCTTCATCGCTAGGGTCAAGGACCGCAGCGACACCAGGCTGGTCGTGGTGACTGCGAAAAACAGGGACAGGCTTCCTGATCTGATGTGCCAGCAAATAGTCGAAGCTCTCGGGCCAAGTGAGTGATACAACTCGTCCTAGGCAATGGGAAAGACTTATATCGATTTCGAACGATTCGATTCCGAACTATGGCCGCGGGCTGGCGGCAGAGGCCGCGTCCGCAGCCTTGTGTTGAGTGGTTGAATTGTGGGGCGGGCCGCCCTCGGGAACTCATGGGCCGGGCAGGGAATACCTGGAGGTGAGAGGGGGCAGGCGAGTCTTCCGTCGGCTGATGGCATACTGGCTCAAGTATTGGAGATACTCTATGGTCGTCCTTGTATGCCTGATCATCGTGTCGGTCCTGCAGGCGCTTCCACCGCTCTTCATCAGGCAGATAGTTAACATTGCCATCGTCGGCGGGGACACGAAGATGCTTCTCCGCCTGTGCATCTCCGTCGTTGTGGTGACGCTGGCTGCGGGGTTCTTCAGCTTCTTCCAAAGGTACCTGGGCGAGATCGTCGCGCAGCGCGTGATCTACCAGTTGAGGAAGGAAATGTACGAAAGCCTTCAGGCGCAATCGTTCTCCTTCTTCGACCGAACGCAGACCGGCCAGCTCATGTCGAGGAGCACGATGGACGTTGACCTGATCCGAAGGTTCCTGAGCTTTGGCTTCAGGATGATAGCCGGGGCGCTCATCAGCTTCATCGTCGTGTTCATCGTTTGCATATTCGAGCTGAAGGCTCCCGGACTCACCCTCCTGGCCTTCTGCACGAGTCCCGTCATCGTTTGGGCTATGATGAGGTTCTCGATGATCTTGAGGGAACCACTCTACACTAGCAGGGACGCCTTCGGGTCGCTGAACTCCGTCCTGCAGGAGAACCTCACCGGGGCCCAGGTCGTTGCGGCCTTCGGCCAGCAGGAGAACGAGATCCGTAAGTTCCAGGAAAGGAACGAGCGGTACTTCGACCTCTCGATCCTGCTGGCGCGGATCAGATCCATCTACAGCCCGATGACCTCGCTCCTATCCGATTTCAGCATGATCGCCATCCTTCTCTACGGCGGCTACCGGGTTGCTGCTGGAGACCTGGATATCGGCACCCTCATTGCCTTCACCATCTACGTCGCCAGGCTCACCGGCCCAATGAGAATGCTGGGCAACATGACGAGGATCTATCAGGACGCGGTGGCGGGCGGACAGCGGGTTTTCGAGATCATTGACCAGAAGCCGGAGCTTGAAGAGAAGCCGGGCGCCCTGGAACTAGAGAAAGCCGAGGGAAGGGTGGCCTTTGTGAACGTTTCCTTCGGCTATGGCGACGGAAGGCGTAGCCTCGATGGCGTGTCGTTCAACGTTGAGCCGGGCGAGACAGTGGTCCTCCTCGGCGCCACGGGATCGGGCAAGACCACCATAGTGAACCTGATCCCGAGGTTCTACGATCCGTCATCCGGCAGCGTGAAGATCGATGGCCACGATGTCCGCGACCTGACGATGAAGTCCCTCAGGAAGCACATCGGCATAGTGCCCCAGGAGACCTTCCTCTTCTCCACCACCATCAGGGAGAACATCGCCTACGGGAAGCCCGAAGCCAGCATGGATGATATCGTCCGTTGCGCGAAGATGGCCGAGGCCGACGGGTTCATCAGGGCCTTCCCGAAGGGCTATGACACGGTGGTCGGGGAGAGGGGGGTGACGCTGTCGGGGGGCGAGAAGCAGAGGATCGCAATCGCCCGTGCCCTCCTCATGGACCCCAAGATCCTGATCCTCGACGATTCGACCTCCAGCGTCGACACCGAAACGGAGCACGAGATCCAGAAGGCCCTCGATGCCCTGCTGAAGAACAGGACCACCTTCATCATAACCCAGAGGCTCTCGATGATCAGGAAGGGCAACCGGATCATGGTCCTGGATCAGGGCAGGGTGGTGGAGGAGGGGACGCACGAGGAGCTGCTCGCTAGGAAGGGCATCTACGGCAGGATCTACCGAGCCCAATCCATGGGTCTGGCGGCCGGCGATAAGGGGGTTGCCTGATGGGGTTCGGGATGCACTTCCACTTCCATGCGATGGACGAGGATGAGGAGTACGAGCGGACCATGTCCGACAGGGTCCTGCTCTCAAAGCTCCTGTCCTATGTGTTCGTCTACAGGGGTCGCCTCGCCGTGTGCGTCGTGCTGGTCATTGGAGGGGCGGTCCTCGGCGTCATTCAGCCCGTGCTTGTGAAGACGACCATCGACAAGTACCTGACCCCCTCCGTCGCCGGGGATATCACGCTCTCGACGGCGGTCGGGGGCCTGGTTTGGATAGCGGGGGCCTATCTCTTACTGACCGTTCTCTCCTATCTCGGCGACCTCGGCCGCACCTATCTCTTGAACTGGATCGGGTCCAGCCTGATGAAGGAAATCCGGAACCAGATGTTCGCCCGCCTTCAGCGCATGTCCAAGTCCTTCTACGACAAGTCCGAGGTCGGAAGGTTGATGTCCAAGGTGACGGCTGACGTTGAGACTATGTACGAGGTGCTTGCCACCGGCCTTCTGAACGTCGTGAGCGACTTCTTCAGGCTGGGCATGATCCTGGGCATCATGTTCTTCATAGACATAAGGCTGGCCCTCCTATCGATGCTTACCATCCCTCTGCTCATCGGCGTGGCATTGCTGTTCAGGGGGATGGCCCGGCGGGCCTACCGGCAGACCCGGAGGAAGATTGCCGGCGTCATGTCGAGGCTACAGGAGAGCATCTCGGGCGTTCGGGTGGCGCAGAGCTTCAGAAGGGAGGACAGGAACGCGCAGGAGTTCGACCATGCAAACGTGGAGAACCTGCAGGCCAACGTCTACGCTGCCCAGGTCATGTCGGTGTTCTTTCCGGCCGTGGAGATCATCGGAGCCGTGGGCTTGATGATCGTGTACTACTTCGGAGGGCTCCAATTCATCAACGGCGCGATCACCCTCGGGGTCCTCATCCTTTTCCAGCAGTACGTCACGCAGTTCTTTGGGCCAATCCAGGACCTAACCCAGTTCTCCAACAGCCTCCAGTCGGCTTTCGCCGCGGCCGAGCGAATCTTCACCCTTCTTGAGACGCCCTCGGAGGTCATGGATAGGCAGGATGCGATCGAGGTCGGGCGACTGGAGGGGAGGGTGGATTTCGACAATGTGAGCTTCCAGTACGTCCCCGATCATCCCGTGATCCATGACCTGAACCTCCATGTGAGGCCGGGCGAAAGGCTGGCCATCGTCGGGCCCACGGGCGCCGGAAAGACGACGATCATGAGCCTGTTGCTGCGCTTCTACGATGTGACGGCGGGGTCCATTCAGGTCGACGGGCACGACGTCAGGGACATCAGGTTGGCTTCCTTAAGGAAGAACATGGCGATAGTCCTCCAGGATACAGTGCTTTTCTCGGGGACCATCAGGGACAACGTAAGGTACGGGAGGCCGGGCGCCTCGGATGAAGAGGTCCGCGCGGCGGCCAGGGCCGTGGGGGCGGACGAATTCATCTCGCGGTTCCCTAAGGGCTACGACACCGAGATGACCGAACGCGGCGGCAACCTCTCGGTCGGCCAGCGGCAGCTTGTGTCCTTTGCCAGGGCACTTCTGGTGGATCCGCCCATACTCCTCTTGGATGAGGCGACCTCGAGCGTGGATCCCTACACCGAACTTCTGATACAAGAGGCGTTGGAGCAGTTGCTCAAGAACAGGACCTCCATCGTGATAGCCCACAGGCTGTCAACGGTCAGGAACGCGGACAGGATCGTGGTCATGGACCACGGCGGGATCGTGGAGGAGGGCTCCCACGAGGAACTGGTTGCCAAGGGCGGGCTGTACAGCGATCTCTGCGAGATGCAGTTCATGGGCACCAAGGCCGTGCAGCCTAGATGATGATTCGCTGGTCGTTGACCACGGGATAGCCGCCAAGCTGAAATGCAAGGAATTTCGCAGGCACCGGGTCGCCGTGGAGGGTGTAGGTGACCTTGGGGCGGATGGCCTCCACGAACTCCTTGGAATCCGCGAAGCTTGAGTGCGCGGAGAGATCCACCTCCTCCACGTTCAGCGGGGTCTCGCCGTAGGCTCGCTCGGTTCTGATCGTGTCCGCCATCGTTCCCCGCGGGAAGTAGGAGGTGGAGAAGATGACGGTGTCGCCTGGCGATGCGTTGTCTAGGTAGAACCTGATGGGCCCCCCCTGGCAGAAGCCGGAGGTTGTGATGACGATGCCGTGCGGATCATTGAGGACCTGTTCCCTCACGGATTGGTGGACCTCCCTGAATGCCAGCGGGAAGTCGGAGTCTAGGAACCGCTCGTGTCTGGCGTAGATTCTGTTCATCTCCCTGATCATGCCGTCGACGTGCACGTTGGCAAATGGGATCAGGGATCGGTTCGCAAGGTAGATCTTCTGAAGTTCTTGCGCCCTCCCGAGGGCGAAGCAGGGCAGGAACACGCGCCGTCCTTGGTCCAGGCTCTCCGATGTGGCGTGCATCAGGTACCTCTCCCTTTCCGCCCTGGGGGGCCTCACGGTGTCGCCGTATGTAGACTCCAGAAACAGGGCATCGACTTCCTTGAGTTCCTCATGCTGTTTGACCTCATCCCTGGCGCCCTTGAAGCACTTGGTTCCTCCGACGTTGTAGTCCGAGCTGTAGAGCAGCCTGCGCCCGCCCTTCTCCAGGTAGACCATGGCCGAGCCCAGGATGTGGTGGCTCTTGATGAACTGTATCGTGCCTCCGGGGACGGCGATCTCCTCCTCGTAGTCAACCGGGATCATCATGTCCATGGCTCTGTCGACGATGGATTCGTCCAGATCCGCCCAGGGCCCCTTGGCGAGTTTGAGCGAGTCGATGAGGAGGACCTTGAGCAGCTCCTTGGTGGGCCTGACGCAGTAGACTCCCCCGCGGAACCCCGAGTCTATGATGAAGGGCAGGTACCCCGAGTGGTCGAGGTGGGCATGTGTGATGAAGATGTTGCGGATCTTGCCCGGGTTCCCAACCGTTGGGAAGAAGTCGGCGGGGGCCGGGTCTAGCTCCTCGGACATCAGTATGCCGCAGTCCAGAAGCAGGTCGTTGTCAACCCCGATGCACGATCGCCCGACCTCCATCCCGCTTCCATGGATCTGGATTTTGACCGTCATGGCCTAACGCCTTCCCCCGCTAGCAGGGGTTCGAGTCTGAGGTAGACCTTCTCCAACGTGCGCACGTCCGAGACGCAGTGATCTATGATCTGCTGCCTGACCTGCCTGCTCCGGCCAGCCAGATATGTGTTGTAGAGGTGGGGTATCTCCCTTCCAGTCAGGGTCGCGTCCACCTCTATCCCTAGGACCCTTGCGATATGGTCCAGGCTGAGCTTGTCGAATCTCAGTATCTGCCTGCAGCTGTCGAAAAGGTCCAGATGGCAAACCGGGGCCAGACCCGTGTCCTTGGCGCCCAGCACAAGCCTTCTGGACACGATGAATGGCAGGTCGAAGGACCTGCCGTTGAATGTCACAAGGGTATCGCACTTGGAGATCTCGGCACAGAGCCTGTCAAGGACCCGCCTCTCATTCCTGGGGGAGTCAACAAAGAAGAGCAAGTCCTTCCCCCGTCTGCGTATGACCGAGCAGACCAACATTCCCGTGTCTGCACACAGCGACGTCGTCTCGATATCCAGGAATGACTGGGCCACGGCCGACGTGTTCCGAAAAAGTCTATTAAGTATTACCAAGGGGCAAAGGGCGGGACCCCGAGCGAGGGCATAGGATTTATTAGACAACTGCCGTGGGACACGCCAAGCCGGGGGCGGTAGCGCGTTGGCTCCAAAGGAGAAGTGCGCGGTATTCTCGGCATACTCCACCGATGCCGGGACCATGGTGGCCAAGTCCATATACTGCGGCCTCCTCTCGATGCAGCACAGGGGCCAGGAGGCATCCGGGATATGCACCTACGACACCGAGAAGCTTCGCGTGCACCGTGCGCTTGGCTTGGTCCGAGAGGTCTTCAGCGATGCCGATCTGCAAGACCTTTTCGGGCACGTCGGAATAGGCCACAACCGTTACTCCACCACCGGGGAGACATCTGTGGAGAACTGCCATCCCTTCCTCATCAAGGGAACCAGAAACGGCATCGCGATCGCGCACAACGGAAATCTCGTCAACTATGAGTCCCTCAGATCGCACCTGACGAGCCGCGGGCATGTCTTCACGTCCTCAACCGACACGGAGGTCATCGCCCACATACTGGCGATCGAGCTCCTCCGCAACGATTTCGAGGAAGCCTTGGTCAACACGATGAAGAGGATCAGCGGAGCGTACTCGCTCGTGATACTGACGGGTAAGGGGGAGCTTGCCGCCGTGCGCGACCCCTTGGGGTTCCGCCCGCTCTGCCTAGGATCAGGCAACGGTGTCCACTACGTCGCCTCGGAATCCGTGGGAATAGAGGCTGCAGGGGGCACATTCGAAAGGTCCATCCTGCCCGGCGAGATAGTGCTCATGAAGCAGAGCGGGGCAAGGACCATCAGGCCCTTCCGCGCGAGGAAGCCGGCCCATTGCATGTTTGAGTACGTCTACTTCTCGCGTCCCGACTCCATCATCGATGGCAAGTATATCCTCCAAGTGAGGGAGGAGATAGGGCGAACCCTCGCAAGGGAGCATCCGGTGGAGGCCGACGTGGTTGTGCCAGTTCCCGACTCTGCTAGGACCGCCGCGACGGGGTTCTCGGAGGAGTCCGGCATACCTGCCGTCGAGGGCATATACAAGAACCGCTACATCGGTCGCACCTTCATCATGCCCGAGCAGTCGTTGCGGGAGGAGGCTGTGAGGCTCAAGATGGCCGCGGTTCGGCCCCTTATTGAGGGCAAGCGAGTCGTCTTGATGGATGATAGCATCGTGAGGGGGACCACAACGCGGCAGATCATCGAGGTCCTCCGCAGGGGCGGGGCCCGCAAGGTCCATGCCAGAATCGGCTGTCCTCCCCTGAGGTGGCCTTGCTTCATGGGCATCGACATGGCCACGAGGGGGGAGCTCGTTGCCTCCAAGCACACCGTTGAGTCCACAAGGAGGAAGGTGAAGGCAGACTCGCTGGGGTACATTAGCATCGAGGGTCTGGTGAAAGCCATCGGGCTTGGGAAGGACAGCCTCTGCATGGCCTGCCTAACCGGCCAGTATCCCCTCAAGATCCAGGATGGTCGCTACAGGGAGGCGCTCCTTTCATAGGGTGGTTGGATGCAAAGAGTCTTGGTCGTTGGAAATGGCGCCAGGGAACATGCGGTCGCTGAAGCCTTGGCTCGAAGTCCCCAGAAACCGGAGCTGTACGCCTACATCACGGCCCGGAACCCGGGAATGGTGCGCATCGCAAAGGGATGCGAGCTCGGCGACACGAGGAAAGGGAAGGAGGTGGCAGCGTACGCCAATCGCGTGGGCATCGACATTGCGATCATAGGCCCCGAGAGCCCTCTGGAGGCCGGCGTCGTCGACGAACTCGAGACCGCGGGAGTGGTGTGTGCGAGCCCGACGAAGAACGCGGCGGAGATCGAAACCAGCAAGCTATTCGCGAGGTGGCTCATGGACAAGCACAAGGTCCCCGGCAGGAAGGGCTGGAAAGCGTTCGGTGACGCAGGGGAGGCGGAGAGGTTCATCGACGAGCGGGGCAAGCCGGTGGTGGTCAAGCCGATAGGGCTCACGGGGGGAAAGGGAGTGAAGATAGTGGACCCGAAGGTCGCCGGACAGCTCAGGGACCTGGAGGAAGCCAAGGCCTATGCGAGGAGGGTCATCGAGGAGAAGATCGGAGGGGCGGCCAAGGTCCTTGTTGAGGATTTCCTCATCGGGGAGGAGTTCACCCTGCAGGCGTTCGTCGATGGGAAGACGCTGGTGCCCACTCCCCTAGTCCAGGACAACAAGTTCGCCTACGATGGTGACACCGGTCCCTTTACAGGCAGCATGGGATCCTTCTCGGATGGCAACCACCTGCTGCCCTTCATGACCGCCATGGATTTCTACGCCGCACTGCAGGTGATGGAGAGGACCGTGGATGCTCTGAGGAAGGAAGGTCTGCGGTACAAGGGTCCTCTCTACGGTGGTTTCATCCTCACTGCGGAGGGTCCCAAGGTTCTGGAGTTCAACGCTAGGTGGGGCGACCCGGAGGTCATCAACGTGCTGCCCCTTTTCAGGGGCGACTTCCTTGAGGCTTGCTGGGCAATGGCCGAGGGCAAGCTGCGCAGGATGGTTCCGGACTTTGAGGAAAGGGCCACCGTCTGCAAGTACCTCGCTCCCGAGGGCTATCCAACCAACCCGGTCAAGGGGAAGAAGATAGAGATCGGTGATCTTGGTAGGTCCAAGGCCCTGGTTCACTTCGCCTCCGTCGACGAACGTGATGGCGGGATCTTCATGAGCAGCTCGAGGGCTCTGAGCTGTACCGGGATCGCCGACAGCATGGCCGAGGCGGAGAAGATCGCCGAGGATGCGATATCTAGGATCAAGGGCCCCGTGTTCCACAGGCGGGACATCGGGACCAAGGGCCTCATGGACAGAAGGATCGCCCACATGAAGAGCATCAGGCGCGGGTGAGCGGGTGGTCGAATCCGACCTGGAAGGCCCGTGGGTCAAAGCCGACCACGCCTTCGATTCGGTCGCAAGGGCGGTGCCGAACGGAGACCGGGTCTTCCAGGTCATATCCTCATACGACGATGTGCGCTTCCTCGTCGAGAAGGTGCCGGGGTATGAGGCAGGGGATACCCTGAAGCTCATCGCACCCCTGCTCGTCGCCCACGGGGCTGATGACCGATTCCTCAGGGAGGTGGCGGCATCGCCCGAGAACACGAGGATGGTTCCGGGGGCAAGGGAGACGATAGATTACCTGAGGGGCGGGGACCAGTTCTACCTTATATCGACCTCATACCAGCAGTACGTCGAGTTCATCTCATCCTTCCTCGGGGTACCGAAGGAGAACACGTTCTGCACCAGCTTCCCGGTCGAGCGGCTCTCCGCGGGCATACGGGAGAAGGACATCAGGATGGTCAAGGACTGGACGAAGCGGATCGCCGCGATGCCCCCCATCGAGGTGGACGATTCGGGCGTGATTTTGGTTTCCTGCCGGGACGCCAAACAGGCCCTCGATGAGTTCTTCTGGGGGATTCTTCCGGAGAGCTCGTTCGGGCCGCTGATGGAGGCAGTCAAACCCGTAGGTGGCAACAGGAAGTACGATGCGCTCCTCAAGGCCCTCTCGCGGGAAGGGAGGTCGTTGGCCGGATCGAGCGTGATCGGCGACAGCATCACGGACAGCGTCATGCTGTCGAAGGCAAGGGACGCCGGGGGACTTGCAGTCTCCTTCAACGGGAACAGATACTCCATCCGCAACTCCAACGTCGCCATACTCTCCGGCAATTGCTGGGCAACGGCAGCAGTGCTCGAGGTGCATGGGAAGGGAGGCGTTGAGGCAGTGAAGGAGGCAGCGGATGGTTGGGATCCCTTGGTCTTTGGCCGGCTGGAATCCGAGGGCCTCCTGGGCCCAGTTTTGGCAAAGCAGCTTCATGCGGCCTTCCCATCAGGCGATTCCTTCCCGAAGGTCTACTGGTTAGAGGACGCCGGCGTGGACGCAGTGATCGCTGAGAGCGAGGCCTTCAGAAAGAAGATCCGGGGCACCAGCATAGGCTCGCTGGGCTAGCCACGGTCGGCAAGCTCATCTAGCTGCTTCTTCGTTGGCAGCCCGGCCCTGGCGCCCACCTTCTGCACGCAGAACCACGCGACCTTGGCTCCGATCCTTCCGCATTCGGCAAGGTCCATGCCCGCGAGAATGCCGAAGATGAACCCGGCATTGAAGGCGTCCCCTGCCCCTGTCGTGTCAACTCCTCTGCCGCCGTAGGCAGGAACCCTGTCCTTGCTTTCTCCATCGGTGAGGTAGCATCCTTTCAGGCCCATCTTGACGGCAACCATCCTGGCCCCCATTCCGAGGAGCTTCTTGGCGCCCTCAGCCGGCCCAAGGCCGGTCATAAGCCTCAGCTCCCTCTCGTTGGGCAACACGACCATGCACTTCTCGATGATCGGTCTGAGGATCTGAAGTCCCCTCTCGGCGTATAGCTGGCCAGGGTCCAGGCTCAAGGGTATGTCCGCGTCCCGTGCCACGGCCAGCTGGGTCCGGAGCGAGAGATCGGTGGATTTGCAGACAAAGGAGGTCATGTGCAGGAGGTCAAAGCCCCCGAGGTAGGGCCGATCGATATCTTGGCGGGATATGGTGTCGTTGACTCCCGGGTCGATGAGCAGGGCCCTTTGCCCTCGTTTGTCCACAAGGGACAGTCCCACGCCGCTTCTGCCTTGGCAGAGCCGGATGCCCTTGGTCTCCACGCCTTCTGAATCAAGATCCTTGAGCATTGCGGAGCCCTCCGGGTCATTTCCTACCCTGCCGATGAAGCCTGTGCGCATTCCAAGGCGGGACAAGCCGACGATTGTGTTGGCCGCCGACCCGCCGGGGTGCCACTCCACAGACAGCACGAACCCTTCTTCCTCAGCCGAGGGTATCTTGTCGACAAGCGTGATCTTGTCCAAGTTCAGGGCCCCGAAGCCAATCACGCCGGGCACGGGAATCGCTGCAGGACGGCTCTCTTATAGCCTTTTGTCGGTACGAAAGGGAGAATCCTACCCACTTTTCTGTAAGGAATCGCCCGACTTGAGCGAAATATTTATATTCATTCCGCAAAATCGGCATGACCAGCGAAGTATTATGCAAGAATATGGGAAGTCGCTTGATCTTCCGACGGTCACGAGGCGACCGGTATGCTAGGTCTTGGGAAGGACAGCAGGACAACGGAGGACTTGACGAGGAGAGTTGCTCCAGCGAGGAAGAAGGAGGAAACCCCGATGCCATCGGAGAAGTCTATCTCGTCGGAACACGAAGGCACGACCTTCATCTCCGACATCGACAAGGAGTACATAAAGGCGCTCATGAAGCTCAACTACGGCGAAGAGGCCCGGAAACTGATAGATGAGGCCTATTCGAAGATGAGAAGGGAGCCGGACACCCTTCTGACCCAGTCCGAAAACCAGGAACTGAGGAAGTTGCTCGACGCGGGGGAAGAGGAGAAAGCCACAGGCCTGCTTGAGGAGGCCTACGAGAGGGTCAGGAAATACCAGGAAAGCTTCCTGACGCCCGTGGACAAGGAGTACATAGACCTCCTGCAGGAGATAGGCGAAAGGGAACAGGCGAAGATGATCCTGGACAAGGCGAAGACGGCCTTCGAGCAGAGAAAGAAGCAAGGGGAAGCTCATCTTCTTACGAAGATCGATCAGGAGTACGTCGACTACCTTATGGAGGTCGGGCAGAGGGATAAGGCTCGGACGGTCATCGACCACCTCTACATGAGCAGGAGAACCGAGAACGAAGTACTGGCCGATTTCATGGCCTAGGCTTTCGGGTAGGTTCACGTCTCGGTCACGTAGATAGGATTGCTGTATAGCCATGGCCTAGCCTCGCCGACCAGTTTGAGGTAGGCCTCTAGCCGATAGGCTCCCGGCGACCGTGGCCTGTATTCGAGCGCATCCGATTTGACGCTTGCGACGGCCTCGCCGTCTTTCTTCAGTACCAGATCGGCGGGCGCTGGAAGGCTGGCAATGAGGATGGGTTTGTCCTTGGCTGGCACGAAGTCTCCCATCAGGCCCCCGTTCCTACTGGTTTCCCATCTATAGGAGAATCCCTCCGTGGCCGCGAGCCAGTCGAATCCGACATAGCACCTGCCGTTCAAGAGACACTCCACCAGCCCAGCTTCGGTCAGGCGGTTCAGGAGAAGATGGGTCCCGACATGCCGGAAGCTGGCCTCGTAGTTGTCCGGCCTGAACGTCACGCCCTCCCTGGGCATGCGACGCGCGATGCCTGCATCCCGGGGGAGGTTTGCCACTACATTCCCTGAGAAATCCTGGATCTGCAGATCTCCGGTCCCCTTTGGTCGCACATGGATGGTGAAGTTCGCGTGGCTGTCGTTGGCCGCGATGCCCGCGATTCTTGATCTACACAGCAGGCGATCCCACCCTAGGAGATACTCATGCGGGATCTCACACAACGCCGATAGCCCAGTGTCGGGATGGGAGTCTATGGTGAGGAGGGTCTCCAGCAGCTTCTCAAGCTGGGGCGCGGAGCTCGGCCTGAAGACCTGCGAAAGGCGTTTCTGCATCTTGAAGGAGGCATGGGTGTTGTAGATTTCCGTCCCGCTCAGCCCTTCCAGTTGCCAGTCTTGCTGTTCCTCCAGATGCGAAAGGAACGCCATTCCCCCCGCCCTTCGCGTCTGGGCGATCATCTCCCTCTGTGGAAGGGAGTAGTCGAGCCTGCCCTTCGTGAAGAAGAGCAACAGGTGCTTGGTCTCGGCCCCTGGGATGAAGAGTACACCTCGCCTCCTTCCCCTGAAACCGTCGGCTATCACGTCGATATCCGAGCGAGCATGGTCAGTAATCATGACGACTTGGGTGCCAGTGGTCTTGGCGGCATCTGCTATCTCATCCAAGGATCCCCTGCTATCGTGGGACAGAGCCGAGTGGCAGTGTAGTACGGCCTTCCTGTCAGCAGGCTGGCCGCTCAAGCTGGGTCTGCGAACTTGGGAGCGGATGACCTTCAGGTCCGCTTCAAGCCTCTCAAGGTAGTCCTCGTTGAGTCGGTTCATGGCGTCCAAGATCCGGCCTCCTACCCGATCTGCAGACTCGGGACAGTGAGCTGTCCAAGGTACTCGATCGAAGGTCCGAGATCCCGTGCAGCGAGCTCGAGGGTGGCCGGCATTTCCGCCTGCGATGCGTTGCCGCAACGTCCGAGCTCGAGCATCAGGTGTTTGAAATCCAGATTGCCACGCCCCAGGGCAAGATGCTGGTCCGAGCGGCCGTTGTTGTCGTGAAGGTGAAGGTACCTCAGCCTCGGCATCACGGCGGGGAGGAATTCCCTAATCCCAAAGCCGTGGGTATTCGCATGGGCCGGGTCATAGGTGAGCTGGATCTCCGGGTTGCAGGCCAGAAGCGCGCGAACATCATCGGGCGTGTTGAGTATGCCGCCACAGCTGCTCTCTTGGTTCTCGACGCAGATTTCCACGCCCATCTTCAGGGACTCCTCGGACAGCCTTCCCAGCCGAGACACTGCCCGGGGGATGTGGGGCCCCCGGCCTAGGGCGACCCCGAGGTGAGTGTTAACCAAGCTGCATCCCAATCCTGCTGCGAACTCGACCGACCTGAGTGCTGTCCCCAGGGCTTTCCGGCCCATTTTCGGGTCCGGGCTGGCTAGGTTGGCCTTTCCCTGGAGGTAGGGGAGGTGCGCGTAGGGCTTGAAGTCGTAGGTAGCCAGCGCCTCGGTGAGCCAGTTGCGCATCTTCTGGGCGATGAGCTCGTCCCTGCCCAGTTTTATCTCCACCGCCGTCAGGCGGAGGCCTGAGGCCACCTCGAGCATCTCCGTGCACCGGGCAGTATCCTCCGATAGAGCGGGTACTGATGCTAGAATCCTGAGCTTCAAGGCGACCATCATCCCTTCATGAACAGGAGTCTCAGGACGATGGCGGTGACGAGTACGAAAAGGGTCACGGCTATGAGGTTCCTCTTGGCCGCCTTGACTTGGTCAGAAGCCCGCTCCCCGGACCTGCGCCCAATCGACGGCCAACCGAGCCCGGCCCAGCGGCCCGACTCCTCCTCCCGGTCCCACCGTTCCCACAGCTTTGGCCTCTCGGCAGCTCTCCTTCTGCGGACCTGCGCTGAGTAGTCATGCCAGCCGGGTTTCTCCTTGGCGCTCTTCAGACCCGCGCACGCGTGGTTCTCGGGCAGTCGGTGATCGGGACAGAACCTTCCGCTGCAGTAGCGGCATCGGTAGGGCATGAAGCTCTTCTGCCCGCAGAAATCACACTCCCCGCCCTCGGAAGACAACGTCTGCCACGGCTCCTCAGCGCTTCTCGACAGCCACCAAGCCCAGCCTCGCTGCGACGTTCCCCTTGGCGTTGGCCAGGGTCCCAACCTTGCGAACCGCGAGGGCATACCCCTCCTGCTCTCCGAGTAGATCGCCCAGGGGCCGGAACCCGCAATCGGGGGAGAAGGCGACATTATCCACTCCGTAGCGTCGTATCGCCCCCTCCATCCTTCTCTCCACGAGGGCCGTCGGCTCCACTCCCTCAGGATCGTCCGTGGGCTTCGTGCTCACAACGCCAACGGACAGAATCTTGGAGTAGGATTCCGGCTCGTCGGGCTTGTAGGACTCGAAGTTGCGCTCCATCCCGGAGAACTCGTGGCTTATGATTCTTGCGCTCGTGCCCAGGAGTACCTCGGCAAGTTGTCTTCCGATACCACCGCAGACGTGCATGGAAGGGATGGACCGAACGCCATGCAGGGCTTCGTCCAGTGCCTCCGCGATCAGGTCAGTGGCCTGCGCCCGGCTCATGGACAGCTCCAGGATGCTCCTGCGCTTTCCGACCAAGACGGACAGGAACGGCTCATCCACGCTGACGATTGAGCTCAGCATGGAGTACCTCGCACATATCCTGTGGACGTAACCGGCCAGCTTCTCGATTACCCAGGGATGTTCGACCACGAGGTCCAGGTAGCCCGCTGGGAAGGGCTTGTTTTCCGCGCCCTCGATCTGCAACATGCTCGAGAGGGTGAAGGGACCCGTTACGCACGACTTTAGTGGGATGATTCCTTTCTTGGCCCTGAGAAGCTCGTGCGCCTCCTCAACCCAACGGCGGACCTCTTTGGTTACGGCGGGCTGGAAATCTTGGGTGATCACGAACCTCTCCCCCTCGTGGCGGATGGTTGCCCCGTCCACGAGCGGCTCCAGGAACATCAGGTTCATGTCGGCAAGCTGGGGATAGCTGACGAAATCGAGGCCGGCTGTGACTTGGTCGTCGATCGCCCGAGCGAAGTTTGCGCGGGTATTGGCAAGGGGAAAGCTTCCTATGATGTTCGTGGCGATGGGCGGCACCTTCAAGTCAAGGGTCCCCTTCGGTGGAGAAGGCGAGAGTTCTATTAAATAGCTGTTGCGAGGCCCGGTGAGATACCGGGGTAGGTGTTCTAGTCCGGGGTCCTGGACCCAGATAGGCCGAGTGCCGCCGAGGCCACGGCCGGGATGACGAATGCAAGGGAGATGGCCCTCACCTGCGTATTTGGGGCGTACAGTCCAAGTCCCGCCAAGAAGGCGATGGAGATGGTCCGGCGGAATGTCCACGCAACGAACAGCCTGTATAGCCAGATCCAGACGATCACAATGAGGACTGCGAAGAGGGCCACCATGGAGCCCTTTGCCAAGTAGCGCGTGAGCAGCACAATGGCTAGCAGGTCGACGACGACCAGCAGCCTACCGTAGGTGTCCAGGGCCACCTTGGGCTTCACCCCTTCCGTCAGAGGGACGCCATGGCCTTGAGCTTCTCCCAGTCCTTGTCCAGCTTGACCTGGGCCGACTGGATGACCGGCTTGTTCTTCTCCGTGAACAGGTGCCTGAACCTGCCCTGCATCCGCAGCCACTCCTCAAGGGGCCTCTTCTCGGCCTTTCCCTCGGCGATCCTCTGGGTGACCCCGTTGAGGACGTACTTGCCCTCGATCACCTCGTACAGAGGCCAGAGGCAGGTCTCGACCGCCGTCTTGCCAAGCTCGACCCACTGTGTGGTGTCCGCTCTCCATCCCCGCGGGCAGGGCGCAAGCACGTTGAGGAAGGTCGGGCCCTCGGTTTCTAGCGCCTTGTTCGCCTTGTTGATGAGGTCCATGTAGTAGGCTGGGGTTGACTGTGCCGCATACGGGATGTCGTGGGCGACGACGATCTGGGTCAGGTTCTTCTTGTAGCCCCTCTTGCCCGGCTCGACCTCCCCACAGGGGCTGGTCGTGGTGTGAGCGCCTACGGGAGTCGCGCTGCTGCGCTGAATTCCGGTGTTCATGTAGGCCTCGTTGTCGTAGCACACGTAGGTGAAGCTGTGTCCCCGCTCGAGGGCGCCGGAAAGGGCCTGAAGGCCGATGTCGTAGGTCCCGCCGTCCCCGCCGAAGGCTAGGAACCTTATCTTCCTGTCGGCTGGTATCTTGCCCCGCTTCTTCAGCGCTCGGTACATAGTCTCGATGCCGCTTATGGTCGCGGCGGAGTTCTCGAAGGCATTGTGTATGAAGGGAATCTCCCAGGCACTGAAGGGGTATATGGTTGTTGCGACCTCAAGGCAGCCCGTCGCACAGCATGCTACGATTGGAAGCTCGGTGGACAGCAGGATCTGCCTCACGGCCACGGAGGCCCCGCACCCCGCGCACAGCCTGTGGCCGGGGGAGAGCCTTTCCTTCCTCGTCGAAAGCGTCTTTAGACTCGGCATCCAGGACACCTCCTATTCTCTCACTCCCAGGTACCTCACCCTCTGTTTGACCTTGCCGGTGGCGGCGATGTCGGCTAGGTCCGCATATACGCCGGCGATGTCCGGCTGGCCGATGTCGCGGCCGCCCAGGCCATAGACGTAGTTGACGACCTCGGGCCCCTGGTCGCGGTCATATAGGGCGTTCCTGACTTCGTTGAACACCGGTGCACCGTAGGCGCCCAGCCCGTCCGACCTATCCAACACTGCCACTGCCTTCACGTCGGCCAGGAGGCCAGCTAGTTCATCCTTCGGGAAGGGCCTGAAGCAGCGGACCTTGATCATGCCGACCTTCCTCCCGGCCTGCCGCATCTCCTTTGCGGTCGCCCTGGTGGTGCCCGCCGTGCTGCTTAGGACAACGATCGCCGTCTCCGCGTCCTCCATGCCGTAGGGCTCCATGAGGCCGTAGGACCTGCCGGCCATCTTGCCGTACTTGTTGGAGACTTCGCGCACCACTCGCTCCGCACGGGACATCGCGTCGATTTCCTGCATCTTGTGTTCGAAGAAGTAGTCGTAGAGATCGAGCGGCCCGTAGGTTACGGGGTGTTCGATATCCAGCAACGGGTGCGTGGGCACGAACTCGCCCACGAAGTCCTTGACAACGTTGTCGTCCAGAAGGTCGACCCTCTCCACGGCGTGGGAGGTTATGAACCCATCCATGCAGCACATCACCGGAAGCCTCAAGTCTTTGTGCTCGGCGATCCTGACCGCCTGGATGGTGTTGTCGTAGGCTTCTTGGGGGTTTTCCCCGTAAAGCTGGAGCCATCCAGAGTCCCTGGCCCCCATGGTGTCCGAGTGGTCGCAGTGTATGTTGATGGGGCCCGACAGAGTCCTGTTTATCACGTTCATGACGATGGGCAGGCGGTACCCGGCAGCGATGTATAGGATCTCCCACATGTAGGCCAGTCCCTGGGAGGAGGTCGCCGTCATGACGCGGCCCCCGGCCGCACATGCCCCCACGCAGGCGCTCAGAGCGCTGTGCTCGGATTCGGCCACTATGAGCTCCGTCTGGACCTCGCCGTCGGCTACGAACTGGGAGAAGCTCTGCATCAGCTCGGTCTGGGGAGTTATGGGGTACGCTGCCACGAGATCGGGGTCTATCTGCTTCATGGCGAACGCAGCGGCGTCGTCTCCGTTCAGGGGAAGTATCTTCGGCATTTCCATCACCTCTCGGGCTCCATGTGTATGGCCTTCTTCGGGCAGACGGTCACGCAGATCGCGCACCCCTTGCAGTGATCCAGGTCAAAGGCCTTGAACTTGCCGTCCTCCACGAGTATCGAGGAGTCCGGGCAGTTGATCCAGCAGGTCAGGCAGTTGGAGCACAGGTCCCGGTTGATCACCGGCCTCTGCGTGCGCCAGTCGCCCGTCTTGTACTCCTTGGCGTTTCCAGCTGTTAGGATGAGCCCCCCAGTCGGAATCCTCTTCCATCCCGGTTTCTCGGTCATGCTTCCACTACCTCCTGATATGCCCTCTCAAGCGCCCTCATGTTGGCCTGGACCACCTTCTCGTCAAGTTTGGATCCAAGGTGCCCGCGTATCGAGTGTTTGACATTCTCAAGGTTCGTGATGCCGGATGCCTTCACGAAGGCCCCGAGGCAGGTCGTATTGGCGATCGGCCTTCCGATCTCCTCCTTCGCGATCTTCGAGGCGTCCACCGTGAGGATCCTGCCGGGGAACCCGGTCTTCTTGCGGACCTGGTCGGGCGTCATGCTTGTGTTGACAAGCAGGGTGCCCTCCTTGCGTAAGCCTTCTGCCACGTCGGTCGAGTCAAGGAGGGTGGGGTCCAGAACCACCACGTGGTCCGGGGCATAGACGTTGCTGTGCAGATCGATGCGTTCATCGGAAAGCCTGTTGTAGGCCAGCACTGGGGCCCCCATCCTCTCCGGCCCGTACTCGGGGAAGGATTGAATGTATTTGCCATCAGTGATCGCAGCCTCGGCAAGGATCTCGGCGGCGGTTTTGACGCCCTGCCCGCCCCTGCCGTGCCAGCGGATCTCGACTATTCCCGGCAAGCCATCACCACTGGGTGGCGGCCGGCTTGAAACCGCTTAAATCTTTTCTTGGGAAGTCGCTGGTTCAGCCTTCCGTCCTGGTCATGCTCAGGTTGAGCTGGAACTCCTTGCTGGTCTCCACGAAGGTTCCTGAGAGCTTGTCCGTGGCGACTATCTTGACCAAGTATGCACCGCTGAGCACCAGGCTGCCCGTGTAGTAGGGGTACTTGTAGTAGACGTAGCCGGGTTTCTCGGTTGCGTTGGTAACGTGCATCTCCTTCTCGGTCTTCTTCTCGAAGTAGAGGTTCCCGGCGGCGTCGGCGAGCGATATGTCGATGGTTACCCAGAATTCGTAGTGGGGGCCGACCTTTTTGGTCTGGAATCCCTTCACCTCCGCGTAGAAGTAGACGGTCTCATCATCCCCTAGGAGGTCACCGGGCACCTCGGTGTAGTTGCGTGGCCCATAGTATTGTGAGGCCAGAATGATGGGGCTGAGTTGCAGCTTCCGTTCGGTGATACAGCCGCTGCATAGAAGTGCAATCGCGAGGATGGGCAGGATGGCCAGGGGTCTCATCTTCGGTCTCCACCACCGTGGTTGATCTGCGCTCACCGGATGAAATGTCTTTCCGACGTCCCCCCGGCACTCGGGCCCCGGAATCACCTTCAGGCGCCGGTGGGCAGCACCGTCCTGACGAGGAGGCCTATGCAGAAGCTGAGCCCCGCCACGCCCAGGCTGATGCCCGCCATCTCGAGGAACCTCCTCTTGAAGGGTTGCTCCTTGGCGACGGAGATGTAGAAGGTGAAGACGAGGATCACCACTATCGCGTTGAAGATCGTCACCGCCAGGGAGTAGTAGACGTTCGACAGGACTAGGAATGGCATGATCAGGAACATAACGGTCAGCACATAGGCGACCCCGGTGTACACCATGGCCTTCACGGGGTTCCTGGGACCGCCCTCCGACTTTGTCGAGAGGTACTCCGATGCCGCCATCGAGAAGGATGCCGCTATCCCGGTGATCAGCCCTGCCACGGCAACGAGGCGCGCCGTCCGGAGGGCCAGGCTTAGGCCGGCGAGGGCGCCGGTCAGCTCCACCAGTGCGTCGTTCAGTCCCAGGACGACCGAGCCCACGTATCTCAGCCTTTCCTCGTCCAGAAGGCCCACTAGCTCCTTCTCATGGTCATGCTCATCCTTCGCTATCTCCCTGATCGCGGGAAGATGCTCGGCCATGCGTTGGTACGCGGCTTGGGCCTTCTGCTCTCCCCTCTCCATGAGTTTGAGTCCGAAAGTGATGCCGAATACCTTTGAAATGAGCAGGTAGGCGGAGGCTCCTCTACGGTCCGGCGCAAGGTCGACCCCGGTCTGCTGCTTGAAGAAACCGTAGTGCTTCAGCTCGTCCCTAGCTACCTTTTCGAGGATCTCCCGGTTGTGAGGGTCCCGGACGGATCTGGCCAGCTTGCTGTAGACCTGATGTTCAGTGATCTCATTCCTTTGGGCGGCTCGCAACTCCAGCCGTATCGCTTCCAATCCCATTGTGGCTTGTGGAAGGGGGCCAAGGTATTAAACTTGTGTGCCCTAAGGGAGGGCGGCCGCCCTCCCTTCTTCCGAGGGACCACTTCCCCTGAAGTCGCCAACTCGGAAGTTCGGCCCCTTGCCCACCGGACTGTTCGGCAGGGGCCTGTGAAATTACATTTTAATTCTGCCCATGGCTCGTAGTTCTGCGAGGGGCAACGAGCCGGCGGCCATAGCGGTCTGGAAACACCCGGTCTCATACTTCTCGGAAACGATGAAGGAGGAACCCGAACCCGGAAGTTAAGCAGGCCCGCGTCCCTTGCTGTACTGAGGTGGGCGACCCCTCGGGAACCAAGGGTCGCTGCCGGTTCGTCCAATCTCGCTCGGGCTAGTCCCTAAGCGTCCTTCTTGCCGCCAGTATCCTCTGGGCCACGGTCACCCAAGCTAGGATGCCGATGATGACCACGCCTGCCTCTAGGATGTTGGCCTCCGAGATGAGGGGGTGGACCAGACTGGCAAGTGTGATGATCATCTGCCTCTCGGCCCGCTCCGCGATGCCGACCGCCATGCCAGTCGATCCGGCCGCCTCCCCCCTGGCCCTGCAGTAGGGGACTAGGAACGATCCAAAGACCGTGAACATCACCAGCCTCCAGTCGACGATTCCGGAGAGGGCTATCCCCCCCAGGACGGCGAAGTCGGATATCCGGTCAAAGGTTGAGTCCAGGAAGCCCCCGAAGCGGGAAACCCGCCCCGTGACCCGGGCGACGGCACCATCCATCACGTCAAGCGCCCCCGAGGCCAGCAGGGCGACGCCGCCAAGCTGCACGAACCGAAGGCAGTAGAGGGCTCCAGCGAGGATCGAGACAAGGAGGCTGAGTGAGGTAACGCCGTTTGGCGGAAGAAAGGATATGCGGGCGGCCGCCCGGTCAAAGTGCGCGTTGATGGTGCGACGGTATCTAGTGAGCAAGCCCTTCCGACGACCCGAACCCCAGAGGCCTAATTAAGATTGTGTCGCCGAGTCCCGTTCGGCGAGGTCATACGCGAGGCTGAAGTCCCTCAGGTCAAAGCCCAGGGATTCAACCAGTTCGGTCGGGTCCCTGAACTGCTGGGGGGTCCTGTGGTAGTCGCTGCCAAGGCTGAATCCCAAACCTAGGTGCTTGAACCTCAGACAGGTGCGGCGCAGGAGCTTCATGAGGTCGGGGTGCGTGGCAGCCGTGTATAGGTCGCCGAAGTTCAGTTCGATGTAGAGGCCCTCAGGATCCGTCCGGTCGACGAAGGTGGCAACATCCTCCTTGGTGAGCAACTCCTCGTGCCCTACGCTTCCCTGCGCTTGGACTATGGCCCTGAGCTCCTGGAGCCGCCGGTGGAAGGGGTGGAACAGGACAGCGGGCTTGGCTAGGGGTCGGCAGATGCCAAGGAGCTCCCGGGCCCTTCGGGCCAGATGTTCACCGCAGGGGACGTTCTCGTAGTGCCGGAAGGTTGGATCGTGGCAGCTCGTGTTCATGTGGCATCCCACGAACTCGGGGTCCACGATGAAGGCCCGGCTGACGCGGAGGATGTCCCACTCGCCCACCTCGAGGCCGCTGTAGATGGAGGCAGTCCCGCGGAAGGCACGCTTCATCTCGCCGACCTCCCTGTAGAAGTCGATTAGCCCCGCTGTCGAGCTGGGGTAGACGACCTGACCATGTTCGGCCCTCAGGGCCTCATCTCCCATCTCGTACAACTCGGAGTGGTCAAGCAGGCCCAAGAAGGATATGCCCCTGTCCACGAAGCTCTGGACGAGCTGCTTCATCGGTACATCCCTCTCCTGGCCTGCATGGAGGTGGAGGTCTATGGCCCTGATTGAACTCGGAAGTGAGGCCTTGCGCTCAGGAGACTTCTTGGACCGAGACATCGTCTACCCACATCCTCTCAAACTGGTTGTCCACGACGAAGTGGACCCCGAGCAGGTTTGCCTGATCTGGTGCTTCGACCAGCGTCAGGAGTCTCTGCCATTCTCCCTCTTGCAGGAGGACATCCGATGCCAGGAAACGTCCCGGCCTGTCCTCGGGCTTCTCGAGGAAGGTGACGTCGATCCTCGGCGGCCTTTTTCTCTGTATCGTATCCGCATAGCCCCATGCCCCTATGAGATATCTTCCGCCCGGCTTCGCGGGGATGTATGTCGAGAGTCGGTTGTGCCCGCGGCTCTCCAATTTGAGGGCGCTCTTGCCCGAATGTGTGAAAGAGCCATCGACCGCGCAATCGCCGTTTTTCCCCCGCAGCAGCCACCACTCAATCTGGAGGGCCTCCCCGTGGGGGACCGGGATCTGGGATGCGGCGCCCGGCGATTCCAGCAGGTTGGGCAGCCGACGGGACTTGGCGATGGCCTGGGCAGCGGTGGCGAACGGCTGTGGCAGCGTCTCCACCAGGGCTTCCCACAAAGAGGCATTTCCCTGCAGGTTGGCGTGGGCATTCTCGAGCCATGCTAGGCAGGAGGAATGGATCAGCCCCTTCCAGGTTAGCAGCTTCCTCTGGAATCTGTCATCCTTGAAGTAGATTTCATGGTAGTTCTGATCGGGCAGGATGTGTTCCTTGTGCACGGTCTCGGCACGAGCGATGAGATCCCGCAGCTCGGAGATAAGGGAAAGCGCCGCGTCCATATCTTCCTTCGCCAAGGTTGGAGATGATCGCAGCCGACAACCGGCGTGGTAACCCTTTATCAGAAGATATGGGAGTTCAAATCCATCCTTGAGGTACTGGACCCTCTTCCTACACTCCCCCGCCGAAGCTTCGTGGGCCCTGGCTATGTGGGCCCAAGCTCGCTCGGCGTCCTCAAGCCCTACGACTCTGAACTCCTCTGGGAGGTTCATGAACCCTTCGAACCAACTGCCCGGCCTGTTGCGAAGCCAGGCCTTCTGGAGGACCTCGTAGAATGCAGCCACCTCGGTCCTCGCCTCCGAGAAGAAGGCGAAGAACTCGTTCAGAAGTTCGCGCACGTCCCTGTTGGCATTCCAGAGGATCTGGGGGACCACGTAGATCTGGGGGGCCATGTTCGGCCAATATGGGAAGGCCTCGCTGTACAGCCCAATCCCTCCCGACTGCCTGAGGAAGGCAAGGTCGTTGGCAGCCAGGGTGGGAAAGTAGCGGGCGGTGAGCCATCCCAGTCCGTAGTAGTCATACTTGATCAAGTGGGCACACTTCCTTGACCACTCAGCCAGTATTGCCCTGTCGGTTCGCATGTATGTGGGGTCATGGTGCTGGCTGGTGTCCTGGGTCAGGAAGATCGCGACATTGTCCGGGAGCCTTTCGATCTTCTCCGGCGGGAGTTCCACGCCCCAGTACGCCAGAGCCGTCAGGTGCCTGTCGGGGTGGGTGCGAAGGACCTCCTTGGCCACTCCATTCACGAAGTCGAAGTAGGCATTGGAGTGTATGGGGCGTCCCCTGAAAGTCCTTACGCCGAATCGCGTGCACTCGTCGCACTGGCAGAAGTCCATGTTGTCATTGACCGAGAGGGAGAAGGAAGTGGCGGCGGGGTTGGAATCAAAGTGGCTGCGTGCCTTGGCTGTGGCTATCTGGGCCGTCAGCGGGTTGGAGAAGCAGGGCTGTCCACGGCGGTCGCTTTGGTCGGTCACCCTTCTGCCGTCGATGAGACAGTAGATCTCGGGGTGATCATGGGCGAATTCAGATGGGGGGAAGATGTTCGACAGGTTGTGCCCAAAGGAAGCAAAGGGCAGATCCGGCCGACGGAACTGCAGCAGGTTCCTTCTGGACCAGTCCGCCCCCTGTTCGCCGGGCACGCCGCTGTACATTCGCCAGGAGAAGCTCGGGTTCGAGACCTCCTCGACCACCGGCAGTCTGAATTCCTTCAGGTTGGGCACGAACTCGAACAGAGGCCCGGGGATGAACCACCTCACCCCGAGGTAGCGCTGCAGGAAAGAGTAGATTCCGTTTGCCGTTCCGTACGGCGTCCTCCCGGAGATGACTAGCTGAGACCCGTTCCCCCAGAGGAGGTAGCCATCGAGGTCAAGGCCGGAGATCCGCTCCGAGAACTTGGAAGCGGCGGCCGTCCGCCCTATCCAGATGTCTTGCCCGGTGTCCTCCACGGCCGATTCGTGCACGGAGACGTCGGCGGACGTTGCCCTGGCAAGGTAGTCGGCAAGATCCTTGACCGATCTGGTCAGGTGGTCGATCGCATCGTGCTCAGCGTGGATTTCAAACTGCATTGGCAGTGCTCCGGAACACTAGGGCATGGTTCTTGGCTATCGGTGGCCGATTCCCAACAACCTGGCGGTCTCGTCGGCGCGGGCTACGCGGAATTCCTCGGCGTACTTCACTCCGATCCTCTTCCCTATCTGCGAGTTCATCCTCCTGACGGCCGCGTCCACAACGGACCGGTAGCGCTTCGGGTCGATCTTGTTGTAGAGGCTCGGGCGCACCCTCTGGGCCTTCAGGGCAAGCAGGGCGCCGGCAACCAAAAACTCCATCTGGGTTCGATGGCAGCAGAGCGCTTTGATCTTGTCCTTGATCTGACCAGTGATGTCGACGACTTCATTGGCATCCACGTGCTGCTTGGCGATGTAGTAGCTCTGGGTTATGTTCGGCAACCCTACCCTCCCAGCCACCTGCTCGGGGTGGTAGAGCGGCAGCCCAGCGAAGCTCGCCGCTTCCGTGGCCGCCATCCCAGTTATCCTGTGATCTGGGTGGGTTTCGAAGGAGGCGAACGGGTCCCAGGTGATGACCGCGTCCGGCCTGTATTTCCTCATCTGCGCCATCATCCTCTCGCGAATCTCGTTGAACCTCTGGTCTGACAGCATCCCATCGGGGTAGCCCAGGAAAGTCACCGATCTGACGCCCAGAACCGCGGCTGCTTTCCGTGCCTCCTCCCGCCGCCTCTCGATGAGTTCCTCGCTCGTCAGCTCATAGGATCCTCTCTCGCCGTTGGTGACGATGATCTCCCTGACCTCGGTGCCCTCTTGGGCCATTTTGCGCACGGTGCCTCCAGCGAAGAACTCCATGTCATCCGGGTGTGCTACGATTGCCAGCACCTTTCGGGGCAAATTGATCACCTCTTCCGCCTGCGCTTTGAGATCCTGGAACATATAATGAACGCGGCTGCGGCCGCCCCGAAGCCGTTGTCGATGTTGGTCACAACGAGCCCCGGTACGCAGGAGTTGAGCATCGATATGAGGGCGGATTGCCCTGCCATGTACCCGTAACCGACCGATGTGGGCACGCCGATGACCGGGACGTCCACAAGGCCCTTCACGACCGAAGGCAAGGCGCCCTCCATTCCCGCGACAACGATCAGGACATCGGCATCCTCATCGATCATCTTCTTCAAGGGCAGGAAGAGGCGGTGCAGCCCGGCCACGCCCACATCGCAGGCCATTATCGTCCTCAGCCCCGATTCCTCGCATACGATCTGCGCTTCCTCTGCCACGGGGATGTCGGAGGTTCCACCCGCCACTATGCCCACGCAGCATCCAAGATTCCGGGCCTTCGCTTTCTTCCGCTTGGCCACCAGCAGGCCCGAACTCTCGTGGTAGGCAAGGTCGTACTCCTTCTCAGAGAGTCCCTCCTTCTTTGCAAGGGCGCTGACTCTCTCCATCTTCTCGGGATCCAGCCTGGTCACGAAGACTCTATCCTTCTTCTGTAGTACCGTCGTCAGGATCCTGGCGATGTCATCCGGGGCCTTCCTGAGCGCAAGTATGGCCTCCGGGAATCCTGCCCTGGCGTCCCTGGCCAGGTCGTATGCGAATCTGCCTTCCAGCGTCTCCAGGTGGTCCAACCTCAGGTGCCGAAGGAGTTCCTCCTCAGAGACCTTGCCACTCTTGTACCGTTTCAGGAGTTCGTTGAGCTGCAAGTTCGATCCGCCTCCCAACCTCTGCAGATCCCAACCGGCCTTGGCTGGATCACCTCAAGGTCCACATCCTGCGAGGGTCGTCCGTCCGACCGCAGGACATGCCACGGTGGGATCTGCTCGAGGGTTTCCGCTCTAGCCATGCTCCCTCGGGCTGATAAGTGGGTTCCTTCGCTGGGCTCCTCCCGGAGGGATGCGATGACGGAACAATCCTGGTCTAGTCGGTGGGTCAGGTGACTGATGACGCCGTGAAAGATTTATCAGACCGATTCCGAGCCTGCGCTCCAAGCGATGGAGTTCTCGGAGGGCAGCAATGTTCGTTTCCCGGGTCGCGTACGGCATTGCCTACGTCATCGACATTGCTTGGAATATGCTGTTGTCGGCCCTGAATACGGCCAAGCTGTGTCTGAGCGGGACGATCGACATCACCGTTGTTGAGATCGACACCGTTCTGACCAAGGAAGTGAGCCAGACCCTCCTGGCCAACAGCATCACGCTCACCCCCGGCACGCTGACCATAGACGTCGACCATGCAGGAAGGAGGCTCCGGGTTGCTGCGTTGACCCCAAGGTCCAGGGAGGCAATCATCCCCTTTGAGAAGTACATCAAGGGGATGCTGGAGTGATTGAATGGCCCTCCTTGAGGAAACTGGGGCATTCGTTTTCGACCTTGGGATGTACCTTCTTTTCATTGCCCTGTCGATAGCGTTCCTGACGGGGTCTCGGTTGGTGGCGCGAAAGGGGTCCACGACCTCTCTGGTCGGGGCCAACGCCGCCACGATTTCGCTTGGGACGGCCTTGATCCTCCTGGGCAGGAAGTTCGATATTGCGTACACCAGGGAGATCACCTTCGCGCTCATCGTGTTCGGAGCCGTGGGCATCATCATGTTCGCCCGGATCCTTAGGGAGGGGACAATCCGTTGAGCGAGCTTGCCTCAGTGGTTCAACTTCTGCAGGGCTTGGCGATGGTCGCGGGTTCGGTAATGATCATGATATCGTGCCTGGGTCTTTGGAGATTCAGGGACGACGTTGCCAACGTGCTGTATGGTAGGATTCACGTCGTGGGCATCATCGACGTGACGTGCATCGCGGTGCTTCTGGTCCTAGACTACCCGCTGGTGGCGCTCACCTACTTCCTTTTGATGCCCGTGGCGGGCCACGCGGTCGGCAATGCTCGGTACTACATGGTCAAGGAGGCGAGGGAGGAGTGACCTTTCCTTTCGGCGACATCCCGGTATACGCGCTCCTGATTGCGTCGGTAGCAGTGGCGATCCTCTCGCTCCTGCCCAAGGACCTGTACAAAGCCGTCATCGTTGGGGGCGGGATCGAGGGCCTGTCGTTGGCCGTGCTGTACCAGAGGCTGCTTGCGGCCGACGTCTCGATAACCCAGGCAATACTTGCGTCCGCACTCCTCCCCGCCCTTATGTTCATAGCGGTGTACAAGACGAGCCGGTGGGAAACTTGAGCCTTGTCAACATCCAGGTAGCATCGTTCATCGGCTCGGTAAGTCTGATTCTGATCGGCCTAGTAGCCATCCTGTTCATCGATAATCTGATCAAGAAAGTCCTGGGCATGATGTTCCTGACCGATGGGGTGAACCTGTTCCTCGTCACCCTCGGGTTCAGGCTCGACGTACCGGGGGGAGCGATCGTACCGATATTCACGGAGGCTTTCTACAAGGCCGAGAACGCATCCATGGGAGTTGCGGCAAGGGAGTTTGCGGACAAGGCAGGCTTCTGTCTGCCGTATGCCCTGGTCCTGACGAACATCGTGATCGGGGCCGCCACAACCGCGGTCGTCCTGGGCCTGATCATCAAGATGTACCAGAAACACAAGAGCCTGAATGCTTCGGAGGTGCTGGGGGAGGTGATCCAGCGTGGCTAGCCCGCTCTTCTCCACGAAGGAGCTTGTCCCCCTCTTCGTGGTGATCCCGATTCTGACCGCGGTTCTCTCAAATTTCCTATACAAGAAGAGTAGGCTGGTGAAGGTCCTGGCTGGCTGCGCGATGATCGCGCTCATCCTGCTGCCCTTCTTCACCTCATTCCAGAGCAACTACTACGTCTACGGGGCGCACCCGGAGGTGAACTACTTCCTCAAGGAAGGCGTGGTCGTGGCCTTCAACCTCGGGATCGCATACCAGTACACCCAATTGCAGATGGTTCTGCTGATGGCCTTCACCCTTATGGCGGCGTTGAGCGTGGGCGTGGCATTTGTCATGCACGAGCGAGTCTCAGGCGTCTACCTCTTCCTGCTCCTGATGGCAATCTCGACGGCATGCGCTGTGTGCCTGGTCGACGATATCTTCAACATGTTTGTGTTCTTTGAGATCTGTACGGTTTCACAGGCGGGGATTGTTGCCTGGCTCAGCGAGGACCGGGCATTCGGGACCTCGCTCAAGTACATGCTTCTCGGCTCGGTAGCGGGGGGGATGCTGCTCCTGGGCATAGCCTTCCTTCTGGGTTCAACGGGCGTGCTGAACATATCGGATATGTTCGAGTACTTCTCCACCACGGCGACGCAGCGCGACGCGCCGATCATTTTCATGGGCCTGGCCCTGCTCATCTTCGCATGGACCTACGGCGGAGGCCTGCCGCCCTTCCACACCATTAAGTCAGAGCTGTACTCCAGGGCTTCCGCCGAAGCAGGCGCGCTGCTGCAGGCAATCTCCAAGATCCTGCTAATATCGGTGGGCATCATCATAGCCCGGCTGTTCTTCTGGCAGGACGTCACCTGGCAGTCAATGATGATCCTGTCGACGTTTGCCATGATGATCGGCGGCGCCATGGCCATGGTCCAGAACGACTACAGAAGGCTCATAGCGTACGTTGCGGTCAACCAGGCAGGGATAGTTGGGATTGGGCTCTCCTTCTTCCGGAGGCTGCCGACGTATGGAACGATGGGTCCGGTCTATCTCTGGGGCCACGAGGGCATGGCCTTCGGGGTCTTCCACGGGTTCAACGAAATCATAGTCACGTCAGCCCTTTTCATCAGCGCAGCGGTGCTCCTGCATGTGTTCGGACACACGGACATGACTAGGATAAGGGGCATGCTCCAGCGCAACAGGGAGTTCGCCCTTCTCACCTTGATCTCGATGTTGGCGGTGTCCGGCGTGCCGCCGCTGAACTGCTTCCAGAGCGAGTGGCGGCTGATGGAGTTCGCATTCGCCCACGGCTTCATGACCGTTGGCCTGCTGATGGTCGTGAGCACCGTGATGGTCTTCTACGCGCTGGCCAAGGCCTTCGTGCTGGTGTTCCTCCGCCCCGTGCCCGCGGAGGAGGCGAAGCCTTTGCAGGTCCCATTTGCCATGACCCTAACCCTGCTGGTGGCAGTTGTCCTTGAGGTGTTCTTCGGCCTGTTCCCCGATGTAGCCCTGAAGCCCATCTCGGTCGGGCTGACAGCTCTATTTGGAGGTTGATGGTTTGCCGAGGATCTACGACATATTCGACCAGGTGTTCAGGTCATCCGCAGAGTCGAAGGAAGGCTCCGAGACCAAGGATAAGAGCTACGTGGTCGGGTCCTTCCTGGGCATAGAGATTCCCATCATCCTGCTCGTCATGGGGCTCTTCTCGCTGGTGAACCTTGGCCTTGCCGTCGCGCTGATGGGCATGGCGCTTGTGGTGCTTCTCGTGGTCAACAACCTGCCCGCAGGCCTGAAGGTGAGGCTTGAGTCAAGCGATGACTTTGAGTCCATGGCCTTCTACGTCATGGTCGTGCTGTTTGCACTGACGATTCTCATCGCGTGGTCGTGGTCGGGATGAAACCGGGCGGCGCAAGGTCATTGCTCATTTTGATGCTCGTGGCGGGCTTCGGAGGCCTGCTCTTCAGGGAGGCACTCCGCCTGGGCGAGATCGCCACCACCACGGGCCTGACCATGTACGTGGCCAGGATCTACAACTACCTTGGGCCCCTCATCGCACCCAACCAGATCACGGTCGTGCTCTTCGACTGGAGGGGATTCGACACCCTCGGGGAGTGCATGGTCCTCGTC
>Ga0172366_10000108_pt1 | contig 47011 bp, 37 predicted proteins | sample LakKivSesite69cm_FD_114533 | JGI IMG/M metagenome (GOLD analysis project Ga0172366, IMG submission 114533) | Sediment microbial communities from Lake Kivu, Rwanda - Sediment site 69cm | ecosystem: Environmental > Aquatic > Freshwater > Lake > Sediment | place: Rwanda: Western Province, Lake...
AGCGTGACAGGGCATAACCGCCATGCGCCCCGCGTGTGGAGTGAATGAGTCCCGCCGTCTTCAATGGCAAAATCAGATTTCCCAGGTATTTCTCAGGAATATTCTGCCTGTGAGCAATGTCTTTTATATCAATCGGGCCTTCACCATAATGTATTGCCAGTTCAATCATGAACCGTGTTCCATATCTGCTTCTGGTAGAGAGTTTCATTAGGTAATACCTTATTTCAACAATTCAAGCTTTATAAAATTGTGCTAAAATAATTTTTCATAAATACAACTAATAAAATAGAAATAGTATAGATTATATATTCTGTCAATATTTTTTTCTTTAACTTGACTTTTTTTTTCTATTCCGTAATGAAAATGTCTGTTTTTAACATGTGTTTCTGCGCGACATAGTTTAATTTACATATCAGGTAAAATTATGAAATTAAAAACCTTTAATATGGGCGGGGTGTATCCGGCGGAGATGAAGGACATTACCGCCGGTTCGCACATTGAACGATTTGAAATCCCCAAAAGGGTTATCCTGCCGCTAAGCCAGCATCTCGGCACGCCGTGCGAACCGGTCGTCAAAAAGGGCGATGCGGTGAAAACGGGTCAGCTAATCGCAGATAGCAATAAGCCCGTCTCAGCGCCGATTCACGCCTCAATCACCGGCACTGTGAAGACCATTGAGCACATGCACCACCCACTCGGCGCCCGCATTAAATCTATTGTTATCGAAGGCGATGGCACGGATGTCTGGGCTGATGGCATCAATCCAGCAATGTTTGAGCATGATGCACCGGTTGAGGTTGATTTTTCAAAGTCCGATGAGTTTCTGACAAAGATTCGTAATGCAGGGATTGTCGGCATGGGCGGCGCAGGCTTCCCAACTCACGTCAAGCTCTCCCCGCCCGAAGATAAAAAGATTGATACACTCATCATCAATGGTGCGGAATGCGAGCCATGTTTATCCGCCGACCACCGCCTGATGCTCGAACGCCCACGCTCTGTCTTCCTTGGCGCCCTCATCTTCAGTGAAATCCTCAAACCCGAGCGTGTCATTATTGCAATCGAGGCGAACAAGTCCGATGCCATTGAGGCAATGCGGAAGATGTGCGAGGGGCATCAGGATATTCAGGTTGTGGTCTGTAAGACACGTTACCCGGAAGGCGGCGAAAAGCAGTTGATAAACGCAGTAACAGGGCGGGAAGTGCCGAGCGGGAAACTCCCGATGGAGGTTGGGTGTGTTGTGCAGAATGTGGGTACTGCCGCCGCCGGTTATGAGGCAATTGCCTTGAATAAACCCCTCATTGAGCGTGTCCTGACAGTATCAGGTTCTGCGGTGGCGCGCCCGAAAAACCTGCTTGTCCGCATCGGAACACCATTCAGAAGTCTCCTTGAATACTGCGGTTATGAGGATTCCGACGGAAACAAGGTTATCATGGGCGGTCCCATGATGGGCAAGGCGCAGGAATATCTCAGTGTGCCTGTGGTCAAGGGGACATCGGGCATTATCGGGATGAGGGCATCTGATGTGATGATTTTTGAGCATCGCCCATGCATCCGCTGTGGGCAATGCGTCCAGGTCTGCCCGATGGGGCTGAATCCCACACTCCTCGCCTCAAGCGTTGAAAATGAAGAGCTTGATGACCTTTTGAAAAATGGACTGATGGACTGTATGGAATGCGGTGCCTGCGCCTACATCTGTCCCGCACATCGCCAGCTTGTGCACTGGATTGCCGTGGGGAAGATGAAGGTCAAAAGATAATTGATAATTGATAATTGACAATTGAAAATTAGGTATCGTTATAGATAACTTCATGATTCAGGAACTCATAAAATCGCGGGAGCTGGTTTGGAACTTAGTCAAGCGCGACCTGAAGGTGCGCTACAAGTCATCCGTGCTTGGCTTTTTCTGGTCATTCGGGAAGCCACTCCTTCACATGCTGATACTCTGGTTCGTTTTTACCACTGTCCTGCGCCTTCCCCAGTTCAGGGAAAGAAATCCCCGGATGCCATTTGCCCTGCATCTCCTGACCGGCGTGCTTGCGTGGTCATTCTTTGCGGGCGGGCTCACGGATGCAATGCATTCCATCTATGTCAATGCCAATTTAGTGAAGAAGGTAAAACTTAACCCTGCGGTCTTTCCCGTGGCATCCGTATTATCAAACCTTGTGAATTATCTATTTGCCCTTGTTGTGCTTTTTGGCTTCATGCTTGTGTATCGAGTCCCTCTAACGCTCCACATTTTTTTCATTGCGCCGGTGATAGTGATTCAGGCATTTTTCATGCTGACACTGTCACTTTTGCTTTCCGCCCTTTTTGTCTTTTACCGTGACGTGGGCTCCATACTCGAGGTTGTATTGACGGCGTGGTTTTACGCCACGCCCATTATTTATCCCTTCTGGCTGGCTGAGGCGGAGATACCAAAACGGTTTGCATCGTGGATTTATGATATTTATCTCCTGAATCCCATGACGCCGCTTGTTGTGGCTTACCGGCAAGCGCTATTCCGCCCACTGCTTATTCCGTCAGAAATGTCGGACATTCGTCTGACATATTATCTATTTTATACACTCATACTTTCAGGCATTTTTTACGTAATCTTCAAATGGGTATTTGAACGATTTGCCGTCCGTTTTGCAGATGAACTGTAATTTTTTTATCTTTGGGGTATCTTTTTATTTGACAACAAAACGCCATAATATATAACATAATATAGTAATTATGCAATGAAGAGGATAAAAAAGGATTCGGGCATAACCACCAATAGAGGGTATTTAATAAATGTCCTATATTTATTGAAAGGTGGTATGCCCAATGTTACTGCACACACTATCAGCTCTGACCCGTCTCCACGAACTGGAATTCGGAACGGAAAAGGGCACCGTGAGGATGGATATTGAAAGGATACGTTGCGAGCATGAAATATCGCAGACTGTCCTTAAACGATATAACATTCTCGTAGAGAGATACGGAAAAACAGCCTTAGTGCCCATTGAGAATAATATATGCACTGGCTGTAACATTAAACAACCCAATACCGGACCGATTGAGGTTTCACCTCAAATTTACCAGTGTTCACATTGCGGGCGTTTGCTTTATTACCCCGACGACCTCTACGAAGATTCAAAACCCTGAACCCGCTGAAATTCAGAGACGAGTCAATAAAAAGGGCGAAGCGTGCGACAAGCCGTTCCGCCCGTTTTTACGTCTAAAACCTTCATTAAAATGGCCAGGGCCAGAGCTTGCAGATGATGACACTGGCTATCATGCCAGCAATATCCCCCATCAGGCAGGCAGGAACGGCATAGCGCGTCTTGCGCACCCCAATGGAGCCGAGATAAACGGCAATCACGTAAAATGTGGTCTCCGTGCTCCCCTGAATGACCGAGGCAATAAGTCCATCGATGCTGTCTGGACCGTATTGCTTGAAGATGTCAATCATAACGCCTCGTGCGCCCGCACCCGATAGCGGACGTATCAAACAGAGTGGCAGGATGGATGGTGGAATGCCTAAGAAGGTCATAACCGGCGCGATTACTCCATAGATAATCCCCTCCGCTCCGCCAGCGCGGAATATACCAATTGTGAAAAGTATTGCAACGAGATAAGGTATAATCCTCACCGCAACATTAAAACCCTCCTTCGCACCCTCCACAAAAACTTCGTACACCTTGACCCTTTTTATGAAGTAGGCATATCCGGCAATGGCGAAGATAATGAGCGGAATGCACCACTGAGAAAAGACATCAATGAGAGACATAAAGACACGCCCCGTGGACAAGGAACGTGGAGCGGTCTGGGCGACGGTTTGCGCGGCAGTCTGCGAGGCGTTCTGCGCCGTCAGAACTGTTGTCAGCATCAGAAGAAAGAGCGCTGTCAGGGTTATCCATAAAAATCCAATGAAGAATGAACGTTTCATATATTACACCTCCTGCATAAATCATGCAGACTCACTTCCCTTTTGCGCCTCTTGCGCCGCAAGGGCATCAAGGTCTTTCCCGGCAATATATTCATCACGATAATCACGCGTTGGCTTGGAAAATTTTGCCATCAGATAAGCGGCTGTTATTCCCACGGCGGTGGAACAGATGGTTGCAAGGAGGGCGGGTCCCAGGATTATCTGCGGATTCTTTGACCCTGTGGAGGCGCGGAAAAACATGACCATTGCCGGAACGATGGTCACACTGGAGGTATTGATAGCCATAAACATTATCATGGCGTCAGAGGCAGTATCCTTTTCTGCATTGAGGGTCTGAAGTTCCTTCATGGCCTTGAGTCCTATGGGTGTGGCGGCATTATCCAGTCCGAGCATATTGGCAGCAATATTGAGCAACATGGCACCCATGGCGGGATGGTTTGATGGGACACGGGGGAAGAGGCGAATCATGGCGGGGCGAATCAGACTGACGAGTGCCCTGACCAGACCGGACTCGTCAGCAATCTTCATGATACCGAGCCAGAGCGCCATGAGTCCAATGTAATCAATGCATATCTTGACAGCGGCATCTACCATTTCTTTTACCTTGTCCGTGATTTCCTTGCCTTTTGCCTTTAACGCATCAACCCGCTTCTCGAAAGAATCCGCCTTCAGGGCATCATGAAAGGAGATACCCATGCCGATAATCACACCAAGGAGAATCAAAAGAATAAAGACATGGTTCAGCATGAAAGAATCACCTCCTTTACGCGAGCAAAGTATTCAGAAAAAATATTGGAATAAAGTTTGAGGAAAATCAGGCAAGTGAGTAATGTCAACATATTTCCAAATCAATGCAGAGAAGGTGAAATTCGAATCCTACTGAGGCGGACTATAAGCCCGCTACAGACTTTACTGCTCTCCGATTCTCCCACTCCCACATTCTCCCATTCTCAAATCCTCAAATTCTCAACTCCTCAAATAAACTGGCGGAGAGGGCGGGATTCGAACCCGCGGAGGACTTTCGCCCTCACACGCTTTCGAGGCGTGCTCCTTAATCCGCTCGGACACCTCTCCGCACAACGGAAACAAAAAAAACATGATAAATTACAAATGTATGAAAAATATCACAAAATTTCCGGCGTCAATGTAAAATCAGCGCTTAACGGCAAAGAATTTTTTCAAAATATCCGCGCAGGGTTCTGACAGAACCCCGGAAATAACTTCAACCTTGTGATTGAACCCCTCAATGGCAAGGAGGTTGCAATGAGTTTCTACCGCTCCGGATTTTGTATTGGGGGCACCGTAAATCAGACGGCGGATGCGGGCAAGGATAAGAGCACCGGCGCACATGGGGCAGGGCTCTAACGTCACATAGAGGTCACACTCGCACAGACGCCAGTCGCCAACGAGGCGCGCCCCATCGCGCAAAACAAGGATTTCTGCATGAGCGGTGGGGTCGCCTGTGGATTCACGCATATCATGTGCCCGCGCAAGACATTCATCCCCGGAAATAAGCACAGCGCCAACGGGTATTTCATCCAGGGCAAAGGCTTTCCGCGCCTCATTCAGCGCCTCATTCATCCAGCGCTCATCTGTTTGTCTTCGGGTATTTCGTGATGATAAGTCGCGAGAATTTTCCACCGGTGGAATTCACCCCGCACCTTTTAACCCTAACGATACTTTATGACCTTATCAATATCTTTTGTGGGAATGGTCATCATGTAACCCTGAGATGTTTCAATGGTAGTCTTTTCACCGACCTGCTCAGTGATTTTACCATTAATCTGCCCGCCGTTTTTGAGCTGAATGACGTCCCATTTGACCACGACAGGCGATGGGGTTGGCTGTGGTGTCTGTGTGGGAGGCGCAGGTTTGGCTGGAAGAGACGGTGCAATCTTTGTCCCCTCCGGTGCCGGTGATGTAGGAGCGGGAGGTATAAAAACAGGCGTGGGTGTCATAATCTCTGCAAGATTCGGCAGTGAGGGCAAACCGGGTATTGCTGGGATGGTAACAGGGAAAGGTGTGGGTGTTGGCGTGGGTGTGGGTTTAGGCGTGAGTCGCATGGCGAGCATGGGGGTGGTGACTCCTGCCGTTGGACGAGTGCCTGTTGTGATAGCGGCAAGTGACAGGGTTTTTGTTGTCGGAATTTCAACTGGTGTGGGTTTTGGAGTCACAATGGGGTGGATGATGCGCCGGAACTCCATGATTCGGCTTGCAAATCCTGCCTGTCCAATACTGGAAAAAATGGTGTCAGGATTATCCAGTGATGGAGCGCGATAGCAATAAATTGCCACACCATCCAGATTTTTCTGCCTCGCCAACCAGATCTGATTCACAATGGCGCCGGTAAAATTAAAAAACCCTCCAATGCCGCAAATAAATTTTCCACCCTGACGATTGGAAGTGGCAAAATCGAGCCATGAGACAAATTCTTCCCTCTGCTGGGGGAACTGCTTATAATTCTCAAGGACAACTCCATCCACAAGTCCTTTTTCCAGCCACGTTTGCCAATCCTGCATCACTAAAGACCAGGCGGGGGTTTTTCGGAAATCTTCCCTTGTAGCGGGTGCCTTTCCCCATGCCACAGCAGAAACGTAGATGTTCAGTCCGGGCTTAATGGATTTTATTCCCCTGTTAATCCTTCTGAGAAGATTGGTGAGTTGCAACCTTCGCCAATCACACCAGCGGGGGTCATAAGGCAACGGTTTCTCTGAAACGCCGCTATCTTTGAAATAGGCGGCAAGAGCCATCTTATTATAACCCCAGTTCAGACCATCATCAGGATAGCGGAAACCATCGAGGACAATTCCATCAACGTCATAATTTTTCACAAGTTCCACAAACATTGACTCAATATATTCCTGAACTGCTGGGTTTCCAGGGTCGATGTAAAAAATGTCCCCCGAATCCATTCTATCCCCCTTGTAATTGAGCATGACCCATTCAGGGTGGCGCTGTAAGATATTTCCGCTCGGCGGTATTAAACTGATGCGCCCTGAATATGCAGGCATAATACTGACCCATGGATAGACCTTCAACATCTCACTACCGGCTCCAGGTGAGTGAGCTATATGAATGAAATAACGCAGGGGGTCTGTGAATGCCACATCAATGCGGTCTGAGCGCGGCTCGAGGGATGAGGTATAATAGACCTGTCCCAGATAACGCACCTGAATAAAAAGGGTGTCAAAATTAGCCTGACGGGCAATGTCAAAAGACTTGGTTGCGCGGTTCTGCTCATACAGTTCCTGCCCGACGGCATCAATGAATATCGCCCTCTGGAAATTGCTTAGACCAGCTGTGGAAACCGTGCCGGTTGTAATTTGCGCACGGACTGCGTTTGGAAATAGCATTGCCAGAAGTAATATCCACAATAATCCACGAACTGCTTTGTTCATAAATTGCTTCCTCGCAATTAAGATATGAATCTTTTAAAATGATATGAAAACTGGGTCAAGTAAAGAATGAGCATTAATTTCTAAATATAAGATTCCTGTGGCAAAAAATCCCGCATATTGCAACAAAATTCCAAATGATTCTTATTAATTCCATAGGCGTAATTTGCGCAAAATCCGTAAATTATGGAATTCCAGAAAATCTAAAGATTTCGCAGATGACACAGATAAATAATGTCCACGAATCTGTCATCCGTGAAAATCTGCGAAATCCGTTGATTATAGATTTTCCTCTTGTGGGCGGATGGCGGGTTCTATATATACCCAGTTAAAAAGTGCGAGGAGTAAAGGTTTGGTTTCTTTGAAGTGGTGCAATAAGCGCATGGAGTGGTTTATAATTGCCCTCCTTTTTGCACTGGGGCTCTTTTTCCGCCTGCCAATGATTGAGACCCATCCGCCAGGGCTCTGGTATGATGAGGCGATTAATGGACTTGATGCCCTTTCACTGCACGCCAATCCATTTCAGATATTCTTCACAACTGAGGAGCACCCGCGCGAACCGATGTTTATGTATATTATCGCAATGGTTTTTCTCCTCGTGAAGCCCACGATTTTTACCCTTCGGGGCGTCAGCGTTCTTATCGGGGCGGCGTGCGTGCCGGCGCTTTATGGACTTGTGCGCATTGCCACACAAAATAAGCGATTCGCCTTGATTGCAGCGCTCCTCCTCCTGACATCCCGCTGGCACATCCATCACAGCCGTCTTGCCCTGCGCGGCATTCTGGTTCCCTTATGGTTGTGTCTCTCCTTCGTTGCATATTTTTATGCCTTGAAAAAAAGGCGCATAATTTATTACATCATTGCGGTGATTATCTTCGGTCTTGGATTTTACACCCACATAGCATTCCGTCTTGCCCCTGTAATACTGATTTTCCCGCTAATCTGGCTTATCAGAAAGAATGTCCTGACGTGGCGTGGGGATAAGGATAAAATTGCGGCGTTCATCGGTGCGGCAATTTTAATCTTCTTTCCACTGGGGATTGATTACATAAAGCATCCATTTCACTTTTCCGGCAGGATAGACCAGATTTCACCATTTTCCCAAGGTGTGGGAACCGGAATTTTGTTAATCCTCAAAAATATCTGGTCATCGCTTTTGATGTTTAATTTCAGAGGCGACAAGAATCCTCTGCTAAACATACCCGGAATGCCTGTTTTTAATCCGCTGGCGTCCGTTTTCTTTTTCTGGGGAATATATTACTGCCTGCGACGAGCAAGACGTGATTTGCTTGCCTTTTTTCTTTTTCCATGGTTGGGCATTATGCTCCTGAACACAATTTTATCCACGGAAGCGCCACATTTTGGAAGAAGTCTGGGGGCATTTGTTCCGGCAGTCATCATCACCGCCGCAGGGTTGTCTCAATGCCTCGAATGGCTTGAGGATTTTTTAAGGAGACGCCGCGCAATTATCATTTTCTCTGCGCTTTTACTTATTATTGCCGGCTGGGATTTATATTTATATTATGGATTATACAAGGGCGATGCGCGACTCTGGTATCGTTCCAATGCCGCATGGACGGATGTTGCAAAAACAATTAAGAATTACGAATTGCGAATTACGAATGCCAAATTACAACAGGTGTATTTTTATTTGCCAAGGGATATTTATTATCATCCATCGGTGAGATTCATCACACTGGACGTTTCGCGCGATGTTATTCGCCCGATGGCATTTCCTGAGGCACTCACAGGACGCAAGGGAGACCCGCCGCGCAACCACCTTCTCCTCGCCACCTATCTGAACAGTCTTTACCCCATCTTAGAAAAAGAAATTGCCAACGGCAGGATTAACACAGAATTTCGCACACCGGAGAGACAAACCTGGGCGCTTTTTTACCTTATCCCAAAGGAGGCGCTGCTTAATGAGAATCAGGCGAAAACACTTCTCACAAGGTATGCATTTGAAACCAACAAATAAATTTTCATTTGGGATAATTAAGATTTTTTAACAACTAATTGATACGAATCTGCTTCAGAAAGACATAGAGATGCCATAGAACAAATCAAGAATGAGCGAGATTGGAGTAAAGCAGAGAAGAGCGCCTCAGACATCCATGCGACACTAATTAATGCTTGATGTTCTGAAAACAACTCGTATAAGTAATAAATCATACTCTCTGGTGATTCTTAACATCTTATCTCCAGAAAAAAAGGTGAAATGATGACAGAAAAAGAAAAAGTTTTACAAGCCATTAGCAACATGCCGGATGATGCATCCATCGAGGACGCTATGGAACGAATTCTATTTCTTGCCAAAATCGACAAGGGAATCATTCAGGCGGATACAGGACAAACGATTGCTCACGAGCAAGTGAAGGAGAGAATGAAAAAATGGCTGAGGTGAGATGGACGCCTCAGGCAGCAGACGATCTGGAGGCAATCACAGAGTTTATCGCGCGGGATTCCTCTCATTATGCAAGTCTATTTGTCATCAATGTGTTACAGGCAGTTGAGCGACTTATTGGTTTCCCGGAATCTGGTCGTATCGTGCCCGAGAAAAACGACCCGCAGATTCGCGAGATTATTCTGGGAAATTATCGTATCGTTTATCGATTGCGTCAGGGAACTGTTGAGCTCCTGACAATCCACCATGCCTCGAGACCATTGGATATATCGAAATTATCATGAACCACAGCATTTGCCCCTAAATCTATATTCCTCGTTGTGAGTTGACTAATCAAACAGGCTTCTGCGCCGACGGAGGAAGGCGGGGGAATCAAGGTCTATCTCTTTAGGTTCCTCCTCCTTGTTCACCGGCTCCTCAAGTTTATCCTCATCGCGAAGGCGACGCAGGGGATTATCCGGTCTGTTGAAGTTCACAACGAAATCCTGCTGTTCCTCCTTGAAGATAGAGGGATGCTCTGGTTCTTGCTCCTCGGACCTCGTTTCTTCCGGGTTTTTATTCTCGGCGGCAAGCATGGACTCAAGTTTTTCCTTCAGGGTCACGTGAGGCGTTTCGGACTTTTTGGTGACGGTTGGGGTGGGACGTGTTCTGATGGTTTCCTTCTTCTCACCAGCGTGAGGTTGGGATTTTTCCGCCACACGATGAATGTCCTCCTTAAAACCGGTGGCAATGATGGTCACCTTGACCTCATCTGTAAGTTTCGTGTCGCATACCACACCAAGGGTGATATTGCAATTGGGGTCAGCCGCTTCATAGACCGCCATGGTGCATTGATTGATTTCATCTAACTTCAGATTTTCCCCGCCTGTGACACACATGAGGATATTCGTGGCGCCATCAATCACACTCCTATCGATGAGTGGATTTGCACACGCCTTCTTGACCGCTTCAACAGCGCGATGCTCACCCTTGCCGATTCCAACGCCCATAATGGCGCCGCCGGTGCCTGTCATGATTGCCTTGATATCTCCGAAGTCCACATTGATGATTCCCGGAATGGTGATGAGTTCATAAATGCTTCGCACTCCCTGCGCAAGGACATCGTTCGCCATGGAGAAGGCTTCTGTAAGGGTTGACTTGTTACCGACGACTTCAAGGAGGCGCTCATTAGATATGACCACAAGCGTGTCACAGCATTCCTTCAACCTATCAATGCCCAAATCAGCCCTTTTGATTCTCTGCGGACCTTCAAAACGAAATGGGCGCGTGATGAAGACGATGGTGAGAATTCCCATCTCTCGGGCAATCTCCGCCACGACCGGTGTGGCGCCTGTTCCCGTCCCGCCACCAAAACCAGCCGCAAGGAAAATCATGTCCGCCCCACTGACCATCTCAGCAATGGTATCCTTTGCGGCGAGGGCGGATTTCTCACCAATGATCGGGTCGGCACCCGCACCCCGCCCCCCAGTGATATCCTTGCCAATCTGAAGCTTACTTGGACACCTCGCACGCCCAAGCGCCTGAATGTCCGTGTTCATGACATAAAACTCAATATTGTCCAATTCCTTGCCAACCATGTTATCAACGGCGTTACTGCCTCCGCCACCGATACCGATAACCTTAATGCGGGGCTCCATCCTCGCACTCTCATGTTCCACAAACTCAAACTCAGCCATGATGCTCATACCTCCTTCTTCAGCAGGTTTTATTTAAAAAAACTTAAAAGCCTTAGCAGATTCTTCTGAATCCAGTCATACAACCCATTTCCATTAGGGGGCTGGTTCAGGGCATCTATAAATCCATGGCGCATCAACCCGATGCCCGTGGCATAGATGGGACTGGAGACCACGCTGGTCATGCCTTTAAGCCCATGGGGAATTCCGACACGACACGGGCATTCAAACACCTTTTCCCCCAGTTCCGCAATCCCCTCAATGAGGGCTGAGCCACCCGTAATCACAACGCCGGCATAAAATTTGTCATGCACGGAGGTTGCATTGATTCTTTCACTAACAAGGTGAAATATCTCTTCAAGGCGCGCCTCAATGATATCCGCCAGTTCCTGCCGCTTGACCGTCTCTTTTTTATCGTTCACCACCTTCGTGACTGTGAAAATTTCTTCCGGTCTGGTGAGTGAAGCCATGGCGCAACCGTATTTCTTTTTCACATTCTCCGCATCAAAGAGACTTATTTTCAGCATATAGGCGATATCATTTGTGATATTGTCCCCGCCGAGCGGGATGACACCCGTATAGCGGATGTGTCCCCTGCTGAATATAGCAATGTCCGTCGTCCCGCCACCGAGGTCAATTAACAAGACACCCAGCTCCTTTTCCTCCTCATGGAGAATTGCTTCAGAGGAGGCAATGGATTCAAGAAGGATGGCATTTGTATTATATCCCGCCTGTTTCACGCACCGCATGAGATTCTGGACGGAGGTCACGGCTGCCGTCACAATGTGCACATTGACCTCCAGTTTTGTCGTCACCTGACCTTTGGGATTTTTGACCGAACCGCTGTCAGTAATATATTCCTGCGGAATAGAGTGAAGAATTTCCCGGTCAACGGGCATTGCAAGCGCCTTTGCACGACTGTTGACACGGATTATGTCTGAACGGGTGACTCCACGGCTGGGATTGACAATCTCCACAGAGGCGCGGGAATTATGACACTGTATATGTCCACCGGCGATACCCACGACTAAGTCATGCATCTCAACACCGGCTATGTTTGATGCCTTCTGGACCGCTTTCTGTATGGACTCCACAGTCTGGTCTGTGTCTATGACGATACCCTTTTTCAAACCGAGACTTGGCGTGGAACCAACCCCCAGGACGCTCAATGAGCTGTCATCATCCTGCTCGCCTATAATGGCGCAGACCTTTGTTGTTCCCACATCCAGACCCATAACATATTTAGTATTTTTGCGTTTACGCCCGGTCATTTCACGCCAGCTCCGAATGTTATTTGACAGCGGCGGGTTTCTCGCCCCGCAACGCATAAACAATCTGTTTTTCAAACCTCAAATCAACATACTGAAATTTCTTAAATTCCTTCAGAGAGGGAGAATGCTGGTTCAGAAACACCTCCAGTTCGGGAAGGCGTTCCAGAACCTCATGTCGCCCGAAGCGAATTTCCGTGCCACCCTTGAAAATTGCCGTTATCTCCCCATGGTCATTCAGGTTCAGTTCCGAGAGCTGCTCATAAAGCCCTTCGCACTGTTTTGCCATTGCCAACTGCAGGTCAATTGCCTTGAAAAAGACCGGTGTCTTGATTACACCCCCAACCCTGACCTCATCTGAGGGAATACCTGTCATGACGGGAAATTTACATTCCTTTCTCTTCTCCGGCGCAAGACTTTCAATAATGACTCCTTCCGAATCCGCAATGTAGAGACCGTAGCCAAGGATAAGAATAACGGGCTTTCTCGGCTGGGCGAGGATGCGAAGGGTGTTTGGATATTCTTTGTAAACCTCCACTATCCGTATCTTCGGCATACTCATGAGGTTGCGGCGGACACGTGATGTATTCAACCGGAAAAGGTTGTAAGAACGCTTCTCCAACTTATCAAGCTCGGCAAACTTGAGGGCTTCTGTTTTAACCTCGGGCGACACCCCAAGCATTTCCACCCTTGTCACCCTGAAATAGGGCGAGACAAAAAGGAAATAGTGGAGACGGTATCCCAGAAGAATGGCAAGGCTGGAGACAACGAGAAGTAGTATTATCTTCACAACAATGCGCAAGATGCGCAATGCCCTGACGCGAAATCTCTCAGGGAGAGACTTCATCGAAAGCGTTCTTTTCTTCACGTCAAGCATGGGAGAAATCCCTTAAAAGAAGCACGAACTTTCTGCTATTTCAAAGAATCATACCCGCGCTCTCCACACCAATCAGAAACCCTCACCGATGATTTTCACCTCCGGTTCTAATAGAATATGAAACTTTTTATGCACTTCATCCCTCATCTCCGTGATGAGGGAAAGGACATTGGAAGCAGATGCATTTCCATTGTTGATTATCCAGTTAGCGTGCTGAGTGGAAACGGACGCCCCTCCGATTTTGCGTCCCTTGAGACCCGCCGCCTCAATAAGGCGACCGGCAGAATCATTGGGCGGATTCTTGAAAATACTGCCGCACGTTCCCTGAGCAGAGGGTTGCTTTATGCGAACATCCTCATATTTATCAAGCAATTTTTTCTGGAGAACCGGGTCAACTGGTTCTAAACTAACCTCTATGGATGTGATGATGATGTCTAATCCCTCAACAAATCGATACTTGTAAGAATAATCGCCGCGGGAAATAGTGACATACTTACCACTGCGTGTGAGCCCGTGCACCTTTGTTACAGCATCATGGATTCCCAAGCCATCCCTGCCGGCATTGCCAGCCGCGGCACCGCCGATGGTACCGGGGATACCGTGGCAGAATTCAAGACCCATCAGCCCCAGCTCGATGGAGCGCCCAACAAGAATGGAAAGTGGCGTGGCGGCTCCAACCTCCAAGTCATGTTCCCCCTTGCGGCGGATGTAACGGAAGTCCTCACCGAGATGGATGACCACACCGGCATAACCATCATCAGTAAAGATAGTATTCGTTCCACCACCGAGGACGATATAGGATGCCTTTTCCTCATCAAGGATTTTAATAAGAGAGGAAAGACCTTCCATGTCCTCGGGCTCCACAAAGATATTAGCGGGTCCTCCGACCTGCATTGAGGTGAAGCGTGACATCGGCTGGGCGTTGCGACAGGCAACATTCTCCAATTCCATCAGCATAGAGACTTCAGGAACCATAGTTTTATACCGGCTGTTTCATTGTGAGACTCTGAAGCAGCCTTTCCCCCACTTTAGAAATATTTCCAGCCCCCATGGTGAAAACAATATCACCGGGCACAATAATGGATAACAGCTTGTCACAGATGTCATCCATGTCTGGAACATAAAGGACGTTGGGATGGGACCTTTTTACAAGTCCATCATAGATGAGTTTCCCGCTGACACCGCTTATCGGTCTTTCACCGGCGGAATAAATCTCCGTGATGATGACAATGTCCGCAGTGTCAAACGATTGTGCAAACTGGGCATGAAAATCCTGAGTCCGCGTATAGCGATGCGGCTGAAAGACGACGATGATGCGTCCCTTTTTGCTCTCACGGAGCGCAATGGCGCCGGCAAGTGTCGTCGACACCTCAGTAGGATGATGGGCATAATCATCAATAACCGTGATGCCCTCATAGATACCCTTGACCTGAAAGCGACGCTTGACGCCGTGGAATCCCTCAAGGGCTTCTTTCACCACATTGAGGGGGATGCCAAGTGTCTGTCCGAGGGCGACGGCGGCAAGGGCATTCTGGATATTGTGTTGACCGGGTATTGAGAGATACATCTCGCCCATCGCCTGTTTTTGTTTATAGAGAGTGAAGGTGGAACCACCAGCGGAAAGAGTGATGTCTCCGGCGTAAAAATCGGCACTGATAAATTTGGTGCTGTAAAATACTGCATTACAGGAAAGGTCGATATTCAGTATTGAGCGGAGTCCAATGTCATCGGCGCAGAGGATGGCATGTCCATCAGCGGGCAGACCGAGGAGAAACTTCTGAAATGTCTTTCTTACATTCTCCGGCATCCTGTAATAATCGAGATGGTCTGGCTCAACATTGGTGACGATGGTATAGCGTGGATGGTATGATAAAAAGGTGCCATCACTTTCATCCGCCTCCGCCACGACATATTTTCCGCCACCCAGTTTGGCATTGCCTCCGAGCTCAGGAAGGTCGCCACCAATGAGGATGGTGGGGTCAAGCCCTGCTTTTTCGAGCATAAGTGAGACCATGCTTGTGGTGGTGGTTTTTCCGTGGGTGCCGGCGATGGTGATGCCGTCGCCTTCGTCAAGTATGTCTGCAAGCATCCGGGAGCGATGCCAGATGGGAATCTTTAACGACCTTGCACGAACAAGTTCGGGATTATCCTCGCGAATGGCGGAAGAGATGACTACAAGACCGGCATCTCTGACATTATCCGGGGAATGACCGAAACGGATTTTTGCGCCGATTTCTTCAAGGCGGGCGGTCAGGGAGTTCGGCTGGACGTCGGAACCGCTCACAGGGATGCCCTTTTTCAGGAGCACCCACGCAATGGCGCTCATTCCGACGCCGCCAATACCAATAAAATGAATCCGCTTGATAGGGAGCATGAACGGGTACCTCAACTACAGGAGCGTTCACAAAAACAGCAATCAACAAGAACGGTAACAGGAACACAACTTCTTCAATAAAGAACTAAAAATGCTTTAATCATCAATGTGTCTGGTTTTCAACAGAAATTTTAAAGTTTTTTCAGTATATCCTCCGCAATAATTTTTGCCGCATCCTGATGGCGGAAAATGCGGGATGCCTTTTCCATAAGGATGCGTTTTGATTCCGATTCAAGAAAGTCACGAATCGTCCCTGCAAGTCCCTCCGCTGTCAGTTCACTCTCTTCCATGCATATCGCCGAACCCGCCTGAACAGCCTCTTGTGCATTGTATCCCTGATGCCCACCCGCTGAGCCAGGCAGTGGGACAAATAGTGTGGGAACTCCGTTTGCAAGAAGTTCTGCAACGGAGCCAGCCCCTGAGCGCGAAATCGCCACTGTGGCGGCGGCGTAAGCAGAGCCCATGTCCTTGATAAAGGGACGAAGAGAGATATGGATTTTTCGCATGGGACGTCTTGCGAGTTCCTGGTTGAGCCACATGATATTGCCCTCGCCCGTACTCCAGAGGCATTGAAAACCCGGACAGGAAACCGCTCCCCCGTCAAGGTAGTAAAGTGTGTCCAGCACAAGCCCGTAAAGTCCCTTTGCCCCCTGACTGCCGCCAATGACAAAGAGCACAGGCAGATGCGGTTCAAGCCCAAACCGGCGTCTCGCCTCCTCTGCGGATATCCCATTCTTCATCACGTCTCTGCGCAGGGGCATACCGGTATATCGGTACCTGATTGTACCATTTCTTTCCGCAAACCGACGCACCGCCTCGTGAAAGGAACAATAGACCGTTCCGGCTCTATGGGCAAACATGAGATTTGCACGCCCGGGAACGGTGTTCTGCTCTTGCAGGTCATACGGAATGCCCAGAAGCCTCGCCGCCATTAGCACCGGCGTCGTAACGTATCCCCCCTGACCCAGAATGCGGTCCGGTCTCCATCTTCGCAAAAAAATTAGGGCATCGATAAAACCCTTCATAAGCTTGAGCGTCCCAATCGTCCGAGAAAAAATCCCGCTCCGTAAGGGCTGAACATCTAGAACCACCGGCTCCTCCCCTTCCCGCCTGTAAAGATTCACCTCAACCGGTCGGGAACCGCACATGAAACGCACCTCAGCATCGGGGCACATCTCAAGCAGAGAGCGCTTAACAGCGAGGGCGGGGAATATATGACCTCCAGTGCCACCCGCCGCAAAAAGTATCCGCCGCTGTCTCACCAAACACTTCATCACTACCTGACTCCAAAGGCATATTTCATTCTCGGATTGACCCCCATCGCCTCTTCAGTCGTCTTCGAGATGTTCAACAATATGCCAATTGCCGCCATATTAACAAGGAGCGCGGAGCCGCCGTAACTGATGAAGGGCAATGCCAGCCCCTTGGGCGGCAACATTCCCAAAACTACCCAGAAATTCACTGCCGCTGAGAGACATATCATCGTTACAATCCCGGATGCGAGCAGTCCTGTGTAATAATCCGTTGCCCTCAAAGCCACAGTCACACCCAGCATGAGAAGCAGGACAAACAGAAGCACCACAAAGATACTGCCGACCAGCCCGACCTCTTCTCCGATTATGGCAAATATGTAATCCGTGTGCGCCTCGGAGAGAAACTGATATTTCTGCAGACCTGCACCCAGACCTTTCCCCAGAATTCCTCCTGACCCCACCGCCACCTGCGCCTGAATTATCTGATAGCCGCTTCCCATAGGGTCTGCCCACGGATTCAGAAATGCAAGAATCCTCTTCAGACGATATGGCTCTGCAATAATGGCAACAACGGCGCACGGGACGCTTGCGATGAAAAGGGAGGAGAGGTGAAGAATTCTCAACCCGGCAATAAACCAGATGATAAAAACAATTGCGCCAATGATTACTGTGGCGCCGAAATCGGGCTCCCTGACAACAAGGATGAGTGTAATGGAGAGTATTGCAAGGACGGGCAGGAATCCCTTCACAAAACTCTTTACCTTATCTTTGTGTTCGGACAAAAACCGCGCCATGAATATAACAAGCGCCAGCTTGGCAAACTCTGACGGCTGAAGCGTGAATGAACCGATGCGGAGCCATCTCTTTGCGCCGTTCACCTCATTCCCCAAAATGAGAACCATAACCAGCAGGAGGACCGAAACCATTAGAATCAGAGGTGAATAACGACCCAGCTTGGCATAATCAACATGATAAAAAAGGAATAGCGCGCTAAGGGCAAGGACAACCCAGACAACCTGCTTATTCAGAAATGCGGGGTCATGAAATAGTGTCGTCTGATAGAGGAGCTCTGGTGCCTTCTTTTTCAAAAGGCATCTCTTCTGATATGCCGCTGTTGCCGCACTGGAACTGTAAACCATGACCGTGCCAAAACTCACGAGCGCCAGTGTCACAATAAATATCCAGAGAGTTGTATTCCGTCTTATCATGACAAAGATTCTCCTTTTCCATTTCCCATCTCGGACATCAGGGAGCGCACCTCACTCTTGAATATGCGCCCCCGCTCCTCATAATCACGAAAGGCATCAAAGGAACTACAGCCCGGAGAAAGGAGGATGACATCCCCGGATGCGGCAACGGCATGGGCTTTATGAACCGCCTCCCGCATGTCAAGGGCGTTTTCCGTGGGCACGAGTGCCTTCCATGCGCGCCGAATCAACGGCGCCGCCTCTCCCATCACGATAAGATGCTTTACACTGCCGGAGATGAGATGGTTTAGTGTTGCGTAATCACTCTTTTTATCCCTGCCGCCCGCAATGAGGATGATGGGACGATTGAAACTCAGAAGCGCCTTCTCCATTGAATCAAGGTTGGTTGCCTTGCTGTCATTATAAAACTCGATGCCTCTCAGCCGACCGGAAAATTCAATGCGATGTTCCACACCCGGAAATACCTTCACGGCTTGAGCAATGGCATCAGGGGCGACGCCGAAGGCGACTCCCACAAGTGAGGCGGCAAGGACGTTCTGCACATTGTGTAATCCGGGGATGGGAATCTCAGAACGCTCAAGAACCCGCACACGGTTATCCATTTCCAGCCAGACTGCATCATCTTTCAGGTAGGCGCCCGGACTGACCTCCCTCTGAAGGGAGAAAAAGAGGACATGCGCTTGCGTCCTATCTTTTAGTGGCAGACACCATTGGTCATCCGCATTGATTATCATAAAATCATCAGACGTCTGGTTCTCCGTGATGCGATACTTTAAATCCCGATAAACCTCCATTGAGCCATGGCGGTCAAGATGGTCTGGTGTCAGATTCATGAGTACAGCCACACGTGGGTGAAATTCCTTAATGGTTTCCAGCTGGAAGCTGGAGACCTCAACGACAAGGCAATCCCTTTGCGAGGGAGATGAATGATTTCCGACCGCCCCGCACAATGCACTGCCAACGTTACCAACGGCACGCGAATCATATCCCGAAGTCTTGAGGATTGCGGCGGCAAGATGGGTGGTCGTTGATTTGCCATTTGTCCCCGTGATGGCGGCAATGCGACATTTCGCATACTGGTATCCGAGTTCAAGTTCCCCCATAACCTTAATGCCAAGGCGTTGTGCAGCGCTGACGAGTGGATGTGTAACGGGCACACCGGGGCTCAGGACAATGACATTTTTACCCCGCAGATATTCCTCCGCCGCATTCCCAAAATGCCACAGGATGCCGAGGGATTTGAGTTCCGGAATCACCTGTTCAAATGCAGAGGCGGGTTTTTCGTCAATCAATGTCACGTCAAATCCGTGTGTGCGAAGAAGACGCGCCGCCGCCAATCCACTCCTCGCCGCACCGAATATGAGGTAATTACCCTTCACGTTTTTTGCCCGCCGCACCATGATGTGCCATCCCTCAGAGCCGACGCCTTATCATCTCAGCTTGAGCGTTGTCAGACCCGCAAGAGCCAGAATTGCCGCAACAATCCAGAAGCGGGTGATAATCTTGGGTTCCGCAAGTCCCACCTTCTGCAGATGATGATGATATGGCGACATGAGAAAGACCCTTTTTTTATTTCGAAACTTGAAACTTGCAACCTGAATAATAACTGAAATCGCCTCGAGGACGAAGATTCCGCCAATTATGACAAGGAGAATTTCCTGTTTGAGAAACAGGGCTATAGTTCCCAGAAGTCCGCCCAAAGAAAGTGAGCCCGTATCACCCATGAAGATTTCCGCCGGGTTGGCATTGAACCATAAAAAAGCCGTTGATGCCCCCACCATGGCGGCAAGGAAGACAGTTAACTCTCCGCCACCCGGGATGTAAGGGATTATCAGATATTGCGAATAATCAGGACGCCCGGCAAGATAACCGATAATACTCAGACTGACTGCAACAATAATCACCGTTCCTATTGCAAGTCCATCCATGCCATCCGTTAAATTTGTGGCATTGGAGGTTGCCGTCACAACAAACATCGCATAGGGGATGAAAAACCATCCCAGGTCCGGATACCAGTTTTTGACAAAGGGGAAGCAGACGTGCGTCCCGCCTGTGTCGCCGGTCAGTGCATAAAAAATCCCCTCTCCACGGAACTTGAGAAAAAGCCCCACAATCATTCCGAGAAGTAACTGAAACATGAGCTTGGTTTTACCTGAAATTCCTCTGGAATTTTTCTCTGTGAATTTGAGATAATCGTCGCGATAACCGACCATTCCGAATCCCACCATCATGGCAAGGAGCATCAAAATGAGGGGGTCGGTGAGATTGCAGAGGAGAAGGACGGGTACAACAAGTGCGCTCAGAATGATAATTCCACCCATGATGGGCGTGCCTTTTTTCCTTTTATGCTCATCAGGTAACTGCACACTGTCCCTTCCGGTAACCTCAAGGATGGGCTGACCAACCTTCATCTGAAGGAGTTTCCTGATTACCTTCGGTCCGATGAGCAGTCCTGTAATAAATGCAAAAATAAGGGCAAGTGCTGAGCGCACGGTGATGTATTTAAGCACCCTCAACCCGCTGATATGAATACCGGCGCGCTGGATGGATGTTATTAAGAGGTAAAACACAACCCTGACTCCCTCATTCAGGACATGGACTATTCCGCCTGAGGCGGACTGCATGATGTTTCTCAAAAAGCTTAAGCAATTCCTCCGTCACGGTTTCCAATTTCATCAGGCGCGAACCCTTAATAAAGACGGTATCGCCACGATGGAGATGCTCTTTTAAAATACTTGCCGCTTCATCATTGGTCTCCAGATGAATGGTAGAAACTCCTCGCTGGCTTGCCTCGTCACTTATGAAACGGGACAAATCCCCGCATGTGATAAGTAGGTCGGGTCGGATTTCTGCGACAACGCCACCGATTTCCCTGTGAAACCGCTCACCATCTGCACCCAGCTCAAGCATGTCGCCAAGAAGGACGTAAAGCCCTCCCGTCCCACGTATATCGGCGAGTGAGTGCAGAGCCAGCTCCATTGAATCCGGGTTGGCATTATAACAATCCGAGATGACCCTGACGCCTTCAATTTCATACATAGTGGAACGCATCCAGGGTGGCGTGAATTTCTCCAGCGCCTGCGCCACTTTCTGCATATCCGCTCCACGTGCATATGCGGCGGCGGCAGTCGCTAAGGCATTGTAAATATTGTGCCTCCCGAAAAGCGGGAGACTTATGCGCGCCTCCTTCTCATCCTTCACAATAAGGTCAAAACAATACCCCTGAGGACTGATTGGACTGATATTCCTTGCCTGCACATCCGCCCCATCAGTCAGTCCAAAGGTGATCATGTGGTGAGGACGTTTTGCATAGAAAAGAAATATTGGCGTGCGCAGACAATCGGCATTTACAATCAGGAGACATTCCGGACGAAGCTTTTCAAAAACCTCCGCCTTGGCGCGGATTAGTTCCTTCTCCGAGCCAAACATCCCGATGTGGGCTCGCCCGATGTTGGTCACTACAAGTATGTCCGGGTCGGTTATTTCCGTTAGACGTCTGATTTCACCTTCGGAGTTCATCCCAATCTCCGTTACAATTAACTGTGTGTCCGGTTCCATCCGGAAAATAGTAAGTGGTACACCAATGGTGTTGTTCTGATTGCCATTTGTGGAGATGAAAAGGTGCCGGTCGGGTGAAGTAAAGGCGGCGGTGAGGGATTGAATAATCATCTCCTTAGTCGTAGTCTTGCCAGAACTGCCCATAACAACAATGACATCGGCGGATATTTTGCGTCGCCAGAGTATGGCAATGTCTCCCAGCGCTTTCTCGGTGTCCTTAACCCTGACAAGACATCTATCGTCAAAGATTTTGATTCCCTCCGGCAATCCTGAAACAATTGCGCCCATTGCGCCCCGCTCAAAGGCATTTGCGGTAAATTGCAAACCATCAAAATTGGGTCCCTTCAGGGCAACAAAAAGGTCGCCGGGATGAAGTGTGCGGGTGTCGGTAGTTATCGACATGACAACCCTATCCCGTCTGCCACGTATGAGTTCCCCCCCCGTTGACTGGAGAATCTCCTCAAGTGCTAAGTTCATTCAATCTACTCCTTTACGATAGACTTTCCATCTTGACATCAGCCCATTTCAGCAAGGATCTCCCGCACAACTTTACGGTCATCAAAATGGAGAGTACTTCCGCCAATAATCTGATAATCCTCATGACCCTTGCCTGCAATGATGACAATATCCCCCTCCCCCGCAAGAGACAGGGCGCGACGGATTGCCTCCCTGCGGTCAAGGATGATGTCATAACGCGTGTTAGCAATCCTCAATCGGAGGAATCCGCTCTCCATCTGGCGAGCAATGTCCGCCGGGTCTTCACTGCGCGGGTTATCATTCGTGATAATCGCATAGTCCTCATCATTCCGCCGCATTGACTGCCCGACAGCCATCGCCATAAGGGGTCGCTTATTGCGGTCTCTATCCCCACCACAGCCAAAGACGGTGATTATACGCCGGGGTGAAAACTCAAGTGCACTGGAAAGGATGCGCCCCAGGGCATCCGGCGTATGGGCGTAATCCACAATGACGGAGAAGGGTTGACTCATATCAACAAGTTCAAAGCGTCCGGGAATGGGTTTCATCCGCGATATGCCCTCGGCAATGGCATCCGGTGCAATGCCGGCGGCAAGCGCACCGGCTGAGGCGGCAAGGATATTCATGACATTGAATCGCCCGACAAGACCGGTGCAGATTTCATGCCCTTCTCCCCGCAAGTTAAGGACAAGCCGCGTTCCCCGCATAGAAAGTTGACAGCGCTCGGCTCGGACATCCACGCCATCCCTCATGCCATAAGTTGCCTGCTCCCCTTTGAACATGGAGGAAAACATCCTGCCCGTTTCATCCTCCATATTAAACGCCGCCACGCCTCCGCTATGGGCAATGTAATCCTCAAAAAACTTCCACTTTGTATCGCGATAAGCCTCCATCGTGCCGTGATAGTCAAGGTGGTCCTGAGTGAGGTTGGTAAAGACGCCCGCCTTGAATTCAGACCCGAGGATGCGTTTCTGCTGTATTGCATGACTGGAGACCTCCATCACGATGCCTTTCAAGCCATTTTGCCCCATGCGGGCGAACATCCGGGCAAGCAAGAGGGCTGAGGGTGTTGTGTTCATCGCCTTGACAATTCCATCGCCAATATCATAATGGATAGTCCCCACGAGTCCGGTGGGGATGCCTGCCGCCTGAAGACATGAACGCAGGATGTAAGTCGTGGTCGTTTTGCCATTGGTCCCAGTCACGCCAAAGAGGAGTTTATCCCTCGATGGATTGCCGTAATAGGTGTGGGAGAGTAAGGCAAGTGCATCATGCGTGTCAGGGACGCAAATTATAACAACACCGGGATAGGAGGGTATTTCATGTTCCACAATGAGAGCGCCAGCGCCACATTCAACTGCATCCGATAAAAAAAGATGCCCATCCGCCCTGCTTCCCTGTATCGCCACGAATATATTTCCCGGCAGGACATGTCTTGAATCGTCTGTGATACCTGTGACAAGTCTGTCCAGAGGGGATGGACACAGGTCGGGGTCATAACCCGCCTCGCGGAGAAGCTCCCTCAGCGAAAACGCCAGCACGCCTTCTCCCGAGTCAAACCGCATGTTCTTCTTTGTCATCGATACTGACATCACTCTACTCCACGCTCCGTCACCAAGGCTATGGCTCAGCATTTACAGCCGCTCCGGCGGAGTTGGAAGCATCGGCGCCAGATGCCGGTGCATTAAGACTTTCCGGTTTTCCAAAGACCAACTTGAAGTTTTGAGCATTACTGAGGGCGGTTGCAGGCGGTGGTGTCTGCTCAATGACAACGCCGGTGCCGATGAATTTCACATCAACGTTAGTATCGCCAAGACAATCCATCACTTCCCTCATAGTCATCCCCTTCAGGTCAGGCATCACCCCATCGGCAATGGTTGGAGGAGGGGTCATCGCCTCAGGCGTGGTTGTGGGGATGGGAATAGGTTTAGATGAGGCGATATGAATATGGGGTTCGGGTTCCACAACGGTTGCCGGCAGGGCAAGATGCGCAAGTATCTGCTCTGCAACTTCACGGAAGACCGGTGCGGCAACATCTGCGGCGTAATAAGCGCCCTTGGGGTTGTCAATGGCGATGTAACAGGAGATTTGCGGGTTTTCAACGGGGAAGATGGCGGTGAAGCTGGCGATGTATTCCGTATGGTCAAAGATTTGGGATTTGTGTGTCGTGCCTGTTTTTCCAGCGATGCGGTATCCCTTTATTTTTGCCTTTTTCCCCGTTCCAAGTTCGATAACACCTTCCATTAACTGCAGGACTCTCTGAACGGTTTCGGGTCGTGCCACCTGCCCACGCACGGATGGGGTAAATTGTCTGATGGTGTTTCCCTTGTAATCCTGTATTGCGGAGACGATATAAGGTTTCATGAGTTTTCCGCCATTCCCGATGGCGCTTACGGCACAGATGGTCTGGATGGGCGTTAGGGCAATTTCATAACCATAGGCAAGAGATTTGCGCGAGTGGCGGTGCCACTTGGAGAGGGGATGGAGGATACCTGCACTCTCCTCCGGCAAATCTATCCCCGTCTTCTGTCCAAACATGAACCTGTCATGTAGGTAGGAATAATAGACTGCCGGGTCAATGCGCATTCCGAGTTTTGCGAAAGCCACATTACTGGAGTTATAAAAACATTGCGTGAAGGGGACAATTTTCATGGCATGTCCGCCGGCATCCGTCACGCGCCAGCCATCCACAATGGCATGCCCCTCCTCACAATCTATCAATTCATCAAGGCGCACAAGACCAAGGTCTAAAAGGATGGTGGTGGTGAAGACTTTCATGACCGAGCCGGGTTCAAAGGGGTTACTGACACATCTGTTCTGGCGGAATTCCTTGCTGTATGAATAAAAATTATTCGGGTCAAAGGTGGGAAGGGAGCATATGGCAAGGATTTCACCGGTGCGGACGTCCTGCACAATGGCGACACCATAATCTGCCTGATTCTTTGCCATTGACGTCCGCAGGGCACGCTCTAAGGAATACTGGATGCTCTGGTCGATGGTCAGAATAAGGCGGTTGCCATAAGTTGCCTCAAGGATTTCCTGCTCAATGGGCTCAAGGTCTTGAAAGAGCGCCGTGCGATGGGGATATATCTTCTTATATTCCCCGCATATCCAGTCATTATACTCTTTCTCCAGCCCGAATACTCCAATATTATCCCCGACGTTATCCATATTTGTGAACCCAAGAACGGAGGCAAGGAGGGTCCCCTTCGGGTAGAGGCGTCTGGTTTCCTTTTGCGGATAGATGGCAAGTCTATTGATGCCGAGGTCGCTAAGGACTGCGTTCACTTCCTGCATTGTTCCCCCGGATACCTTGCGTGCGAGTGGGAAATTGGTTGCGTTTTTTTTCAGGAGGTCAAGAATCTTGTCCTGAGGCAGTTTGAGAATAGGTGAAAGGCGTCTGGAAAGGACACGATAGTCCTTTTCCTTGATAAGATTGGTATCCAAATTGACTGAATAAACGCTTGCGGAGAAGACAAGGGGATTTCCCTGGCGGTCGCAAATCTCACCGCGTAAAGGTATGATTGGTCTTTTTCGGACATGGTTCTCCTCGGCAAGTCTTTTGAGCGTGTCATGTTTGAAGACCTGGAGATAATAAAGCCGTCCCGCCGACCCGAGAAACATGAAGAGAAGGGCTATTGTCACAATGAGTATTCTTAACTTGTAAGACCTCTGAATCATTTGATTGACATCCAAAAGCGATATGGAATATAAACTTATTATGTAAGGTGGGATGAGGATTTCAGCCATTCTCATCCCCCAAAAAGAAAATTGCCAGACTGGCGTGAACGAGCACCCTGAGCGTTTAAAGAGGGGCCCATCCTTCAACTTGAACGGGGGGAAGCCGTGACGGAAGTGTCGTATTAGCACATGCAGTATTGAAACATACTGCAAAAGTGCTGAAAACTTCTGGAACGGGCACGACCGCTACGGCAAAGAGCGGTCGACATCAGCTGACATCGGGCAACGATAAAGGGACGCCAGTCTGGCAAAACCCTGTAAATCCTATGTTATATCTCCTCCGTTTCTTCTTATAATTCCCCCCTATAAATTTTTATTTTTATCGGGACTGTTTGCCTCTTTACCCACTTTTTTATCTTCCGTTCCTGACATCAGTTCCCTCAATTTGGAATCCACGGTCTGCTCACGGGCATTTATCTCCTGATTGATTTTGATAAAAGAGCTGACCTCTTCCTTCAGACCCTTTGGATATTTTGCCTCTGCCCAGCTCGACTCCTCATAGCCCGTATTACGTCCCCCCGTGGAATACCGGGCTATCAGACGCGAGGGAACGGTAATCTTCTCAATCGCGGCAGGCTCCACATCCTCCAATCCAAGCTCAGTGCAGGCATACTCGTGGAGCCTATCACCCTGGTTCAACCTCCCAATATCCCAGAGCAGATTGCTCTCCATCGTGCTGAGATTCTCTGCCTGGTTTTGCAGCCTGACCGCCTCAATCCTGAGGTCCCTGATTGTGAATTGCAAAAAGACATGCGCCAGGAGGAAAAAAGTCAGGATGCCAAACCAGAATATGAAAAATACCATGGTGCGGATATTGAGCGAAATGCGAGGTTCCCTGCTTATTCTGCCATGTCTAATATATGCCATTGACCTTACCTCACATGCCAATCCCCTGCCCACATCACCCGCCTGCAACGCACGGGGAAGACATCCTGCGAATAGCCCTTAGTTTTGCGCTTCTTGAACGAGGATTCCGCTGAATTTCCTCCTCTGAAGGTCGCAGGGGTCTGTGCGTCAGGAGCTCAAAAGTCCGCCCTGCATCAATCTTTCTGACAGCCTCAGCAAAACACCTCTTGACGATACGGTCTTCACCGGATTGAAAAGAAATAACGGAGCAGACCCCCATTTCATTCAGGTTCGCCAGTGCGACCGGCAATGCAACCCTCAAGGCGTCCAATTCGCCATTTACAGCAATCCTGATGGCTTGAAATGCCGTCTGGACATAATTGCGATGTGGACTGCGAAATCGCGGAGGAACTGACTTCCTTATAATCCCGGCAAGTTGAAGGGTGGTTGTTATAGGTCTCAATTCCCTTGCCCTCCGGATGCCTCTCGCAATGGCGCCAGCAAAACGCTCATTGGCGTATTCTTTCAGAATACGCCTTAATTCCTTTTCAGACCAACTGTTCACCACCGTTGCCCCGGTGAGAGATTTCGACACGTCGAAACGAAAATCTAAAGGACCATCCATCTCACAACTGAAGCCGCGCGTTGCGTCATCAAGGTGTTGAGATGCAACACCGCAATCAAAGAGTATGCCGTGAAATTTTCCTCCAGAAAGCCCCGCTTCTCCTATCGCCTGTTCCATCTCCGTATAAGAGAGTTTAAAGAGCCTCCATGCCTCTTCAGGAAAACCCTCACTCCTAAAACGGGCTTTCGCCATAGCAAGCATAGAACTGTCAATGTCAAGCCCGATGAGAAACCCGCCCGGAAGTATGTGCCTCAGGATTTCGCTTGCGTGACCACCCGCCCCTACGGTGCAATCGAGAAACCTTTTGCCGGGGGACAGTCCACCTGAGGCGGAAAGAAGCTGAAGCACCTCCTCCACCATAACCGGTTCATGAACGAACAAACCTTACCCTGCCTGACATTCCGGGGAACTAATAAAGGCCAGAAGTTAATCAACAAATAATGTCCGCCTGAGGCGTATTGGTCAGGTCACAATGCAATGAGATTGAAAAGGGACACGGTCAACGGGACAACTGGAAAATGAGCCGGGACTTGAGCTGGAACGGGGATACTGGAACTGGAACAACTTGAACCGGGGAATGAGCTGGAACCGGAACTGGAGCAATCCACATGTCACATGAGCAGGAATAGGGAGCATTGTAGCATCACGACCGGCTTTGCTGACTCCTGGCCTTTATTAGGTCCCCTGAAAATTTTTCTCCTTTCCTAAAAAATTTCACAACTTTGTTAAAGCATCCTGAATGGTGGGCAGATTCTTTGTCGTCTCAGCAATGAACTTGTCCCACCTCTGTTTTGCCCAGATTTCAAAATGGTCCCTGAAGCCCTTGACATACACCTCACGTGAAGATTCAGATGAGACGGGTTCTACATTGTTGCCATTATCTGTGGGTGATTTGGGAGATATGCCCGCATATTTCATGAGCTCATCGGTCAATCTCAGTCTCCCCTGCGGGTCAATGGTCTGCGGGCAGGATGACCCCTCGATCATAGTCATGAGGTCAGTCATGTTCCTGTCGAGGATGGATTTTTCCTGAAGCTGTGCCAGATAGTGGTCATAGTTTTCTTGAGGATAAACAGCGATGGAGAGTTTCAGAGAAAGGCAGGTAATAACAGAGCGATGTTCATTTTTATATTGAGTATCGAGGATATCTAAGAAATCGGGAGAGACAGAAATTCTATTTTTTGCATCGATATTATAGGGATGACTACCGATGAATCCTTTTTTTGGTGCTGGTTTGGTGATTTTTTCCATCAGCCCTTCCCCACTCAATCCCACTCATTAATTTATGAGTGGGACAAAATACCACAAAATTTCAAGCGGAATAATAATACGGGTGCAGGTTTTTTAATTTTTTTTGAAGTCTGCACTACATTTAGAATATATAATAATAAAATAATACTACATGTAGTATATAATCAGGAAAAGTCCTGATACCTCATTTGTTAAAATTTAACACTTATTTTAAAAAATACAGTAAGTTTGGGGTTTTATTTCCTGAAAGCGACTTTAGAGGGTTTTTGCGTTAAGAGTAATATTATCAATTATTTTCATTTTTTCTAATAAACTGGGCGTGGATTTAAAATTTTTATTCCGTCACTCAATGCGAACGCCACAAAAAATGCGGAAAATCACCCGGACACTTTTGACATATCCTGTCTGTTGCAAGGCTTATCTTTGAACGAAAATCATGCACATGTTCGCACTCCTCTATCTCGTGCAGTGACATTTCCTGCAAATTTCCGAATATCTCCTGCCATGGGCAACAACGAATATGCCCCGTCGGTTCAACATAAAAGGAGATGCGAGATGCGCGGCAATGCGGTGGCTCAAATGCACCGCGGCACGATGCCGACTTAAAAAATAAAAGGACGCGCTCTAACTGGCGTCGCGTCATTTCAAGATCAAAGAGCCAGCTTTGAAAACAGTGCTCATCCAGCATCTCCCAGAAATTTTCCTCAAACCTTATCAATTCATCATGTGATGGAATGAGTTCAGGACTGAGCGGCAAGGTTGCCGGTTCACTCTCAGGATTCAGGAAGAGATTTGGCGGAAAAAATTCTAACCGGTCAAAAAGCGCTTCTTCCATACGATGGATAACATTCTCCATAGCCCTGAGTGTTGCGGATGAGAGATGGAAAACGCCTTTGATAATGAGATGTGGGCGCTCTTTTCTCAATGCACGGACTTCTGACCGCAGGGCGCGCAACTCTGCCATCCATATTTTCTCCGTACCTGAGTATGGTCCGAGTCGAAAAATAATTTCATTTACCTCATGCGCAATAATATCAGCGCATGGCGATGATTGTCCGGGTTTTATCCAGAGGGAGAGACTTTCTCCCTTTCCGGAAAAAGAGCTCAGGGCAATTGCAAAATCGGGATGCGCTGTTGGATTTTCCCCCATGAGCATGATGTTGCGCACGCCAAAGAATTGTGCCGCATTCGCCAGCGGGAGAAAGAACCGCCGGTCAAGCTTCTTCCCCGATCTGTTCAGGCAGAGGGTCAGATTTGGCAAGGTGCGGCGTGGCTCAAGAAGAATCTCGGGATAGAGCGCTGTTGCACTTTTACGAATTATATTTTTACCATTTCCTGAAATCACTTTTATAAAATGAGCCCGACAGTAAGGAAATCGCAAGCCTGAAATTATTATCGGCTGACATCTCAATCTACATTGACTCTTTACAAAAGAGCCATTATACATCAGTGGATTTATTGCAGTGGAGGTACGATTATTATGTCAAAAATTTTCCGGCTCATGTGGAGATGTCTGCTTGTGAGCATGGTTTTCCAGGGATGCGCCATTGTGGTCTCACCGAGTTTTCATGAACAAAAGGGGAAGCTTCGCGAGGTTACCGTGGAGGATGCAAAGGGATGGTTTGTCCTTAACAAGGTTCTTCTGGTGGATTTATCAGGCGTATTATCATCAAGCGAATCAGGCGGTCTTTTTGGTTCCACGAAAAACGACATTGAGGAGATGAAGGAGATTTTGAAGAAGGCGGAGGAGGACTCTTATATAAAGGCGGTCATCCTGCGCATCAACACGCCTGGCGGGGAGGTCACGGCATCCGACATCCTGTATCGGGAAATCAAGGAGTTTAAGAAAAAGACAGGTAAGCCGGTCATTGCTGTAATGATGGATATTTCCACCTCCGGTGGTTATTATGTAGCGATGGCGGCGGACAAGGTATATTCCGTGTCCACATCACTGACCGGCAATATCGGCGTCATTTACATTCTTCCAAAGCTGGAGGGACTCGCCTCCAAAATCGGCATTGAGATGCGGGTGATAAAATCCGCTGACAAAAAGGACATGAGTTCTCCGTGGCGGGATTTTTCACCTCAGGAGAGAGAAATTCTTCAGTCCCTGATAAATAATTATTTTGAGCAATTCCTTAAGATCGTAGCGGAAAATCGGAAGAATCTCACCATGGAAAAGATTCGCACCCTTGCGGATGGACGCATATTTTCCGCCCAGCAGGCGCTTGATGCAGGTCTGATTGACGGCATCACCACACTACCGGATGCTATCCAACTTGCAAGGAAGAGCGCGGGAATTTCTGATTCCCGCGTGGTCATGTATAATCGCCCACAGGACGTGAAGGAAAATATTTACTCCTCCTCGTCCAGTGACCATATTCCCTCCGCTAAAGGAGACACGCAGGTCGGGGTTATCAATCTCAACGCCAACGGATTCATGCTCAATCCCGCTCCCAGATTCATGTATTTATGGATGCCATGAGCCTGACTCCAGGGCAGGTAAATAAGTTTTTTCATAGAGATCTTTTCGGACATGGAGTGTGCAATGGAGAAATTTTTGAGATTAAGGGGGATGTTAGTCTTCATGACAATTTTTTTTGCAAACATCTGCATGAATGGTAATAGTCAGGTTCTCACAAAAGAGGACCTGGGGATAACCATTGACGGTCTGCTAAAGCGCGATGAGTTAGGCACGCCAACCATCGGAATCTGTGTGCAAGCGGGGGATAATTCTGCCTTCCTTTATGAGAAAAATGCGGACATGCCTCTGAAACCCGCATCCTGCAACAAGCTCCAGACGGACGCGGCTGTCCTTTATTACCTCGGAACGGACTTCCGTTACTCAACAACCCTTTATATGAGGGGGAGGATAAAAGACAGGGTGCTTGAGGGCGACCTTGTTGTAACGGGGAGCGGTGACCCAAGCATCTCCGGTCGTTATGGGAAGGATACATCGGACGTTGTGTGGATATTCGAGGATTGGGCAAAGGCTCTTAAGAAAAAGGGAATTGATTCCGTGAAGGGAAATGTCATCGGGGATAATGATTATTTTGACGATAATTCCTTTGGTGCGGGATGGATTCCGGACTTGCGCGGGGATTGGTATGAGGCGGAGATTTCCGCCCTCTCTTTCAACGATAATTGTGTGGATGTGCACTGGAAGGGGTCGGGGGGCATTGGGAAACCTGCGCCATACACCCTCAACCCGCCAACGAAATATATCAAATTCTCAAGTGAAGTCTTCATCGGAAAAAAAGACTCTGAAAAAAGGTCGAACTTTTTCCGGAAGGATAAATCTAACTTAATCGTCGCCCGAGGGAACGTCCCGAAGGGTGATACCATGACTGACTGGTGCACCGTTTATAACCCGACTCTCTATTTTGTCACCGTGCTGAAAGATACCCTCAAAGAGAAGGGCATCAATGTATCGGGCGAACCCATTGACCTCGATGACAAGCCAGAACTCAAAACAACCCTGCGCAATGACCCGCCCACCTCGGCAGTCGCAACATACCAATCCCCTCCCCTCATGACACTCCTCGAGCCTGTCAATACCAGCAGTCATAATTTCTTCGCCGAAATGATTCTCAAAACCATCGGCAAACGGATAAAGGGCACCGGCTCCTTTGAAAAGGGGTCAGAGGCGGTAATGGAATTCCTCCGCAAGGAAGGTCTCTGGGAAAACGGCTCCGTCATCATTGACGGCTCCGGACTCTCATATATCAACCGCGCCACACCGCGCCAGCTGGTGAATGTCCTCCGCTACATGAGCCGCCAACCTTACTGGGCTGAGTTTTTAAAAACACTTCCACGAGGGCAGACCAGGGGATATCTGAAGAACCGCTTCGGGGAGTCTAAGGAAAGCAGAAGTATCGCCCCGAGGATTTACGGCAAGACGGGCTATATCGAGGATGTGGTGGGGCTGACAGGCGTTGTGTATAATGAGAATGGCAGGGAGATTTTTTATTCCATCCTCATAAATAATTTCGATGCTCCGCTTGATAAGGCACGCGCCCTGGCGGATTCAATCGCATTTGAAATAGCCCGCTCCCGCTTCCCATGAATGGATTAAGGAAACACAATAAATCTCTACGTCCGCATCAGTGTTTCTCATATTCCCTCCATGAGAGTCCATACACAATGATGCCGAGTATGGAGGTGTCCTTTGATTTTTCCGGTTCTTCAAGAGCGGGGATATGCATGTCATGGCACTGAATCACTACGTTACAGACATAATAGTTGCCTATAAGTTTCGCGGGGACTGTTACCTCCAATTTCCTCCTGTCCATCTTTCCACCACGAACAAATAGCAAACGCTGTCCATTCGCCCAGATGGTCAGCCGTGACTTGTAAGCAAAAATGACGTCCAAGGCAAGCTTATATGACGTCAGTGGCTTGCACGGGAGAAAGATGACGGATTCTTCCAGTGTCGTCCATCTGAAAGGAACCTGATACTTAGGATTCAAGGGGTCTTTCATCCATTCACTGGCGCGCCATCCCCACCCCAGATGGGGTTCATCACGGGTATCGTCACCAATGGAGAAATCGACTGCGCGTGGTGTGGCATTCCTGAAGAATACCCTGTCACGTGAATAAGCCCTGTTATAAGCAATGCACAGGAACATACCTGCAATGGATATGAAAAAGAGTGCCCAGCCCGATGCAGTTTGCATCCATGGCACATTCACCTCATCCACTCTCCGCGCTGAAATATACAGGGCGAAGAAGAGAAGTGGAATGAGGATAATGAGAAATGATGCATAAATGCGCAGATTCTGGTTCAGAAAAAATCCTCCATTCCGGAGGGGACGATTGTCCATGAACCAGAAGTCAAACCAGCTGAAGTTTTTCAGATTGATGCTCGTTGAGTGCGGCTTCACGCCGGGTGGAAGCGTGGTTGCGAAATGGGTGGGCTTGTATATGAAATTGTGCGGCTCACCCGTGATGTAGCTGTCAATAGTGGATTCAAGAAGGGCATAGTTGAACGTGGTGTGCGAGAGACGGGGATTGTAGCGCAGGTTTTCAAGTGAGGAAAGTCCGTGCCACTTCAGGCAATCGGGCTGTGCCTCGTATGAAAACGCCACTCCCAGAATTTGCACAAAAACGCCAAGGATAACAATAGTTATTATGCCCGTTCGTCGCAGGAGTGATATCCGGTGAAACTCTTCAACCATGAGACCAAGCGGCAACACGGCAAGGGAAATCACGTAATGCAGTTTTCTTGGTCCCCAGGTTTCATCCGTCCATACCCAGAAGAGAGAATGAAAGATAAGACCAAGTCCTATCACAAGAAGAAAGAGGACCTTCAGACGCCCGAAGCGCTTGAAAAATGCGGTTATGTAAAATACAGTGATTACCAGAACCGGATTATAGATGAAGATGCTCTTCCCACTGCTGAAAAAGAATCCCCAGAGGGGTTGCCAGATTTGGACGGGTTTCGCCTCATAACCCGGATTATAACGCGACCCGAGAAACCACGAACCAAACCGGAGACGATTGTGAATTAAAAAGAGCACACCTGCTAAAACAAGTGGCGGGAGAAAATATAGAAAAACGGATTTGAGGCGGCGTCTGTCAGAATCCAAAAGGGCGGCATAAAAGACAAATATGATAAGGGCGGCTGAACTTACAAACCCGTAAAGTTTCGTCAGAAGGACCATGCCTGCACCAAAACCGGCAAGGGCAAGGGCGACACGGTCACCCCGCATCTCCCACCGGACAATCATCCAGATGCCGAAAAGAATCCACAGTGTGTGCTGAAGCTCCATCCCCATCTTTGAATAGGGCCAGAGCATCGTTGTGAATGCGAGAATAAGTGTGATGGATACGGCAATCCGCGCCGAGCGATACAAATCAAGCGCCAGTGCGTAAAACACAAGACAGATGAGTGCGCTGGTTATGGGAAGGGTCTGCAGTGAGATGAAATTGCGGAGCGTATAGTCCGTCGGGCTGACAAAAATATTATTGATGACTTCGGCAGGGAGATAAGCGAGGCAGTCCAGAATTCCCGCCGGCGTACGTCTCCATGTCTGGAGATTATAGAGGAGTTCACGAACATAGGCAAGGGTGGAATCCTCGTATCCGTAAAATTTGCAGGAAAGCGTGAGGGAATATATGAGAAAACATAAGGCAAACACAAATAGTGCGGTCATGCGCCTCCAAGAGTTGGACTTGCTTGCGTTGCTCTTGCTCACATCCTCCATCTTACGCTTCCGCCCCCTGACTTATAGAGTATCTATCTTCTCTGACCGTTCAGGATAAGCTCAACGTGACTCATGTGCCATGCGCCCTGTTCCCTTTCAAAGCGGATGGTGGTCTCCCCGGGAAGCGCCCTCGGCAATCCGCCTGAAAAGGGAATGCGGTTATATATATCTGAGCCAACATAAAATCCCGAATATTCAAAATTGGAGTGAAGATTCGCCACCTTCTCACCTTCCATCGTGACGGATACAGTCAGTGGTTTCACCTTCAAACCCTCCACGTGGTCAAGAAGGATTTGCGCAATCTTTACCGCCTCATCGTGATTTGTCCCAATTTCACCGTTATAGGATGCGGAGAGAATCTCGTCCATGGCGGCATAGTCCTTCTGCACAACAGCCCTGACACCCCTGTTGAATAACATCCTCACACGTTTTTCATCCATGTTTGATGCACTTTTCCAGAGATAGATAGCAAGCGGGGTAAAAAATATGATGATGAGTATTACAAAAATCAGGTGCCATGTTTTTCCATTTTTACTCATAAAATTTAAACGCCGTCACAGTGCGGCGGGAGATTTCAATTGAAAATTTTATCCGCCATATATCCATATAATAGTTAAAAATATCATGAATGGTAATTACGAAAAATTGGATTTTAAAGATTTTAAATTGCCGCCATCGCTCAAAGGAAAAGTCTTCCGCGCGGGAGAGTTTTTCAAGGAAAAGGCAACGTCGCCTCATTCAAACTTCCTCCTCGAACGCCTCTCAAACGCCAGCCGTATCACAATGGATGACGGTACCTTTATACATCGCCGAATCGCCATACCTCTTGATACGGGGAGAAGCCCTGAGGGGTATGTCTTCCCCGGTGGTTGCAACCTGTCAGACCTGAACTTCTCCCACCTCGCCCACCTTGCAGGAGAGATGGAATGGCAGACAAGCGATTGCTCAGGAATCCTGTTTGTTGATCTGGAAACGACGGGGCTTGCCGGTGGCACGGGCACATTTCCATTCCTCTGTGGAGTCGGATATTTTGAGGGACTCTTCTTTGTTGTGGAACAATTCTTCATGGAGGACTATCCTTATGAGGTCTTCATGCTTCGCCACCTTGCGGAAAAACTAAAGGGCGCCATATCACTTGTCACCTTCAACGGGAAGGCGTTTGACATCCCCCTCCTCACAACACGCTTTATTTATAACCGCCTGCGAGTCAATCTTGAACTACCCCATATCGACCTTCTCCACCCTGCACGACGCATCTGGAAAGGCACGCTAACCGATTGCCGCCTGGAGTCCATCGAGCGGGAGTATTTCGGTCTCCAGCGCGCAAGGGATGTGGAAAGCAGTCTTATCCCGATGATATATTTCAACTTTGTTCGCGGACGCAACAGGGAGTCGATACTGCCCGTCTTTGACCACAATGTCCAGGATATTGCCACACTCGGGGCGCTCCTCCTCATCTTCAGTCGCATGCTTGCCAATCCCGAAGAGGCGCTCCTGCAAAAACCCCTGGAACTCTGGGGTCTTGGAGGTCTTTGCCTGAAGATGGGACTAAGGGAAAAGTCCCTCCTATGCATGCAACGTGCCCTCACGCTCGCAGATGACCCTGACCTTACCCCCCTCCTTCTAATTCACACTGCACGTCTCTACAGGAAACTTGGCAGGATGAAAGATGCCCTGCAGACATGGGAAAATCTGATGTCAACCTCGCCTCGGCATCGTCTTACCGGCGCCATTGAGCTGGCGAAATATTATGAACACAAGGCGCACAACCCGAACCGCGCCCGCGAGGTCATCCTCAGGGCGCTGAAGGGTGTTGAGATAACCTCTGAACTGGAGTCATACATCACTGGCGTCCCATCTGGCTCCGGGGCAGAAATGACGCCGGAACTTGAAAAACGCCTCCGCCGCCTTGAGCGAAAAATCAGCAAACTCCATTAACATTAGCATACAAACGCCCGTCATAAATGTCTGATAATTATTCATAATGCCAGTTATGGGGCAAGCTTTTTCCCCAGCTTGCGCCATCATTGTTATTTCTGCATGAGACCGGCGATAATCTTTTCAAGGACACCCGTATCCGGAGGGATGCGGCGCGCCTCACCGGCTGACCTTGTAGCGCTGACAATATCCTTCAAGCCGTTTCCGCTTATAATCGTCGCCACGGTTGCTTTTCCCGGAATCAGCCCCTTGCTGGTGCACTTGATAATACCCGCAAGTCCCGTGACCCCTGCGGGTTCTCCAAAAATCCCGCAAATATTTCCCAGTCTCTTCATGGCGGCAAGGATTTCATCATCTTTCACACTGACGTAAAAACCGCCGGATTCACTGACTGCGGCGACTGCCTTCCGCCAGTTGCGTGGCGTCCCAACAGCGATGCTATCTGCAATTGTTCGCGGCGTGACTGGTTTCATCTCACCACCGCTTTGCCATGCCTTCATAACAGGACAGGCGCCCTCTGCCTGAACACCCACAATGTGCGGAAGGGTTGCAATGAATCCCAATTTGTGCATCTCCATGAAGCCCTTCCAGACACCAGCGATTGTGCATCCATCGCCGACTGCGACGAAGACATAATCCGGCGTCTCGCCCTTCATCTGCTCGCAGATTTCAAGACTCACAGTCTTTTTCCCCTCCACGAGATACGGATTGATGCCGGAGTTGCGATTGTAAAATCCGAAGCGGGAGGCACAGAACATGCTCAGACGGAAGGCATCCTCGTAAGAACCCTCCACAACAAACACATGTGCGCCAAAGATGAGGAGTTGTGCAATCTTGGCGGCAGGCGCCCTTTCAGGCACAAAGATAAATGCGGGAAGTCCGGCAGATGCGGCGCAACCGGCGAGAGATGATGCGGCATTGCCAGTGGATGCGCAGGTCATGGCGCATGCCTTTTCCGCAAGTGCACGCGCCACGCCCACAGAACTTGCGCGGTCTTTGAGCGAAGCAGTCGGGTTCAAACCATCATCCTTGATAAAAAGCCTTGCCACCCCGATTTCTGCCGCAAGGCGTTTGGCATTGTAAAGCGGTGTTCCGCCGATATGCAGTGCGGGGATTTTATGCGGTTCCCTGACGGGCAGAAGCGGCATATACCGCCAGTGAGAGAGGTCGGGATTTCTTGTCAGCGCCTGTCTCGTCATGACTCGCCCAATGCCATCATAATCATACAGGACGTCAAGTATGCCCTCCTCGCCGCAGACCGGACAGGTCAAAAGGTCGCTTCTTTCACAATATTCCGCCCCGCAAACCACGCATCGCAATCCTGTGACAAAATATGCGGAGCGCCGTTTGATAACCACTGGAACTGCATGGATGCGCCTTTTATCCGATACCAGTTTCTTCGTGACCTTCACAGCACGGCGAAGGAGCGATTCATCCTGCGTGACGATGATACCGTTTTGAAACTGGTGACTTTTTTGCTGTAATGGAATTGGCTCGCCGAAGGCGTCTGTGAGGAGGCATTCCCCGGCGGAGGCAAATGCCGCCGTTGCCCCGATGTCCCAGATATTATACTTCCCTACCCCAAGGATGTAAGGCAGTCCGTAAAAGAGGTCAAAACGCCCGAGCAATACGCCCATACTCTTTACCGGTATGGATTCCGCATAGGTGACAAGCGTCGGCGAAATGCGGCGGATGGATTCCTGAAGATTTTCGTTCGCCCTTTTATTCGCCGAGACAACAAGATGAAACCTTCCCGACTTTTTTGCACCGTGATGGGGTGAATATGCCGCGGCGTGCTTGGACTCAACAGTAACCAAGCCGGTCCATCTGTAAAAAGGGCAATTCATGACACCCAGAACGGGACTACCCTTGTGAAAAAGGGCGATGGACGTGCCGAAATTTTTTCCCCTCCTTCTATATGAGATGGAGCCGCAGATGGGGTCAACGCACCAGAAAAATTCCTTGACCCGCTCCGCATTGTCAAATGACTCCTCACCTACGAAACCCCAGCGGGCGGTATCATCATAAATAGTCGTGAGATAAGAGCGCGCCATGAAATCACACTTACTATCGACCTCCAATTTTATAGATGCGGCTTCATCAGACTCTGATTCGTCCCAGTTCACTGCATATTCACGTTCATAAAAATGGCTCATCACGTCCTCAAGAATTCGTGCCGCTTCAAGGGCATGTGCAAGACGGGAATCTCGTTTGCAGAGCTGGTCTATTTCCTTTGTTATTTTCATCCCTGAATCCTTTTATTTTCATGCACCAAAAAATTAAAGAGTGATACCTATCGTATAGAGTTTTGTTCAGCAACGAAGAAATGAATTATCTGAAGAGCGGCAACGCTATATCGATGCCTTTGACCCCGTCGCTCTTCCCCTCGATAGATTCAATCTGCTACTTTATGGCTTCATAAATAAGAGAACCGGCGACTCCCCTGATTTTCCTGTTCAGGACAAAACGGACGGTGTTCATGGATATAACGGTGTAATGTCCACCAAGGTATTGCGAAATCTGACGTAACAGGAGCATCTGTGTGTCGGGGCTGTCAAATACTTCATATTTCAACACAACAACAATAACGTAGCATGGTTTGTCGGCAAGGAGTTTGACCGACTTCCTTACAAGATAAGCGGATTTGATGCGCGAAAATTTTGCCAACTCATGACAAATCCTGTCCACCTCCTGCGTTGGGAGGTCATGTGGCTCGAGGGTATCTTTTGCGGTGATGACTGCTCTTTCCTTCCGGGCAAGCTTGAGTGTTTTGAAGTGACTTATTGCCCGCTCACGCCAGGCATCGGCATCTCTGTCCAGCCCATTTTTGAGAAGAAAATCCTCAATCATCTGGCAACCAGTAAGAACTTTATCCGAATCAACATTCATCGCCTTCTCAAGATGAACGATGCCGCGTTTATCATCATTTTCCAGAAGGAGTCTCCCCAGACGATAGTTCGCCTCAGCATGTTCGGGATGGCGGGAGAGAAAATCTTCAATGAGAGGGATGGCATGGTCATGGTTTTTATATTCCGCTGTCAGGTCGGCAACATCCCAGAGCTCATCATCAGTAAGAGTTTCACTTGTGCTTTTTTCCTCCAGCTCGTGCAATCTTTTGGACGCCGCCTGCGCCTCCTCATGGCGTCGTCGCCAGTTCTGAATCACGCGGGCACGCCAAGTTTTGCTGAAGAGAGAAGAATAGTGAGATTTCCTTTCGCTCAGAAGTTCATCCGCAGAGGACACCGATGGCAGAATCCGCAAATACATTGCCTTTTCCGTCCGGGCGCCAAGGGCTTTAATACGGTCGGCAAGCGATGGATGGGTATCTGCAGGTCTTGTCTTCCGTTCAATTGAATGCTGAAATTGTTCAGCCATAAAAGAAACTTGAGATGAGTTGCTAAGAGTATCTGCAAGGAGTGTGAAAATCTCCTTCGGTGGTGTTGGTTCATTGTCGGCGCGTCTGTAAACATCTCGCCAGAACCTCTTTTCCAGAAATGAATTATAAAGTTCCAGACTGACGAGTGTGCACGCATAGGCATCTTTAGCTGTGGATTCCGCCCCGCACCTGTCCGCCTGATATTCATGCTCACGCTTAAGGACAAGCGTATAAGCGGAAAAGTAAGGAAAGTAACGCCTGACAAACCACTGCCAGAACAATCTCACAATCGCCTTACTTTCCTGCGGGAGGTTTTCAAGACGCGCCCAGCTCTCATGCGTCCTGTAAATCCAGCTCCCGAACCAGCCGTGGTGCGCCGTCAGATGACCGAACTCGTGGGCGATAATTCCCCGGAGCTCTTCAGGGCTAAATATCTCAATCAGCGGAAGTCCTATTGTCAGATAATTTCTGTGCCAGCCGAGGATGCCAAGACGTGGAATTGACTGCACAGAGGCATTCAGGCGGTCATCCAGAAATATGGCATCCGGTTTGGGCGCACCAACTCTCCGCCTCACCTCCTCCACCAGCTTAAAAAGACCGGGCGACTCATCCTCGTGCAGACGGTAGCCTTCTGGCAGTGGAAATGATACCCACAGTGCGCGGCAGATAACTCCAACGAGAAATAATAAAAGAATTTCAAGGATGACAAAAAAAGTCTGTGGGATTGAGGATTGGCGTGTGAATGAATCTATAAGCGGGTGAATTAGCAATATCATACCGGCAAGTGCTGACGCAAGGAGGAGCAAGGGGTAGGCATATCCCAGAATTGTCAGGAGAAAGGCGCGGATTTTATATGAGTGTGGATGTTCACGGGCGAACTGCTCAAGTCTGCGTGTGAGAAGTCTGAATTGTTCATTGGTCATTATTCCAGCGCTCAATCTTTTCCTTTAAGGATAGATGTCAAAAAGTGGTGAGGAAATCTTCTACTGAAATTCAGTCTTACTGCAAGGTCACAATAATGCACTTTCTGGTCGGGATATCTGACACAAAGCGCCGCAAGGAGAATAGACTTCTCTCTTGAACTGAAAACGAGCTGGCAGATTTCATCCGGGTCAGGGGTTCTTTTCCCCGCAAGACATTCCGCAATGAGCCGTTCTTCCCATGATTGCCCACTGATGCGTTCAACCGCTCGCGCAAGGGTTTTTCCCGCCTCTGCTATCATACCAGCATTCGCCTGCGCCATGTAAAGAAGTAAAGAAAGATAACCATTCTTATCCTCGGTTTTCTGAAGAATACCTGCGGCTTCTTCAATCTTTCCGGTGGAGAGCGCTATCCGGAAAAGGATATCCGGTCTGGTAAATTTTGCCTTCAGACTTTCATACTTTCCAAGGTCGCCAATACAATAGGCAATTTCTGCGCTCACATAATCCCTGAAGCTCTGCACAGTTTTTTCCCCGTAGTAATATCTGACAGAACGTAACCATTGTTCAAGAGCTTCTTCTGCCTTCTTTGCACCATCTCTTATGGTGATGAAGTGTATTTTCTCAGCAAGCATGTAGAAATCTATAGGGCGTTTTTTCAATTCCGCATCATAATCTTCAATCAATCTGTCATACTGTCCGGCAGCCTCAAGAGATTCTCGCCAGAGATAAGAAATATCTTCTTTCCCCGGTAGGAGTTCCTTCCCCTTTGTTGCCATTTCCAGTGCTTCATCAAATTTCCCTGTGGATAATTTAATATAGGCAATGGAGTAATAGATATAAGGACACGGCTTAGGACCTTTAATAGATTTTTCAAAAAACTGAAGTGCCTCTCCAGTATTTTTCATAGCACGTCCGTAGAGATACTGGAGTTCGGGATTTTCGGACTCCGCCTCGTAGAGTTTGCGGTATTCTTCCTCAATGTCATAATTCGGGTCAGCTTTTTCCATCGCCTCCTGATAAAATCGATGCCACGTAATACGGACGGGGCGCACAGTTAGACCTTGATGGATAGCATCAATAAACGCCTTCGGCTCAATTTTTTTATACAGCCAATCGAGATAGAAAATATTTTCCGGTTCATAAGTTATGTGCCTTTTTGCAATCACTATGGACTTTTCGGGCTGACGCTCATCCAGGGCGGTCAACACGGAGAAGATACTAAATACATCACTGACATTAGGTATAGAAATGCGTGTCCTGGAGTAAACCCCTTTACTTGATACAGTAATCTTCTCAGGGAAGGGAACAAAAACAAAATTGATTCTATCGAAAATATAGAGCGGTTCTCCCACATACAGAATATGCCGACCCTCAGGCGCTGGCTTGCCCTCCGGTGCATAAAAAACCTGTTCCCAGTAAATTGGCGCAACCGTGTCAGGGTTAATCAAAAATGTTTTGCGGAGAAACGGACGTGATAAGAATGAAGTTTTTATAATGTGTTTCTGAGGCGGAATGGAAAGCGAGGTGTCATCTACTGTAATCTCTATTAAACCCTCAGGAATTTTTACAAGAACGGGGCGCATAGAGGGCAAGTCATGCAGTGAGCCGTTCACCCTGACCATGTAAGGCTTGGAAAGTCCATTGATAAGATACACCTCACGGTTGCGCCCCTGCGCAAAGGAGATAAAAAAGTAAATCCCAAGCAGTAAGAGCAAAATGGCTGGTGCAATAAGTCGGGCGAGGATGCCTCCAATGCCTTTCCCCGCCGCCACTTTCACCGCCCCTGCCGCAAGCTCCCCTACTTTGAGTCTTTTTCCCGAACTAAGGTTCTTTTCAGAGAGTTTTCGGATCTTAATATATTGTTTATCCTTCGTGATAAAGGGAACGATGGCGGTAATTTTGTTAAGGAGGTCCAGCGCCTTGCGGTGCTCTCCAACCGCCTGATAACCGCGGGCGAGAAATGTCAGATGGTTCACCCTGTCTGGTATTTCTTCATCAATGATATGCTGGAGATAAGGGAGTGCTTCATCGGGACGCATACTGCGGATTAGGCACACAGCGAGCGCTTCACGAGTATCAGGTTCATCCTTCACGGCAAGGGCGGTGCGAAGGGCATCCTCAGCCTCTTTATAACAACCGAATTGACCGGCAATTGCACCGGTGAGTTGCATCGTCTCAGCGTCATCATTCAGATTCTGCATGACCTCCTGAGCAAGTTTGAGAAATTCCTCCTTATCCTGAAAGGATGCGCATGTCTTCAGGGCATCCTGCGCCGCCGCCACATCACGGGGATTTAAATGGTATTGCGCAATTTTCTCGCTGTATGCCTTCCCCTTTTTCTCCTCCCATTCTTTCATGGTCAGGAATGAATGCTTGCGGCAGGCGGAGCACTGGTCCAGAATCCTCCGTTTACCGAGCGGTATAATAGGCACCATAAAAAAGACAAAATAAAGCGTTGTGTCGTAAGAGATAAGAGTCGCATCCTTCCGGCAAAACCGGCACATCCCCTGATACTGGTAAATATTCCTCTTACCGTAATACCATGTCCCTATCCCGTTAATCACGTGAGGCATAGATGTCCCTCCATTTCATAAGTCTTCAACCGAAGACTCCTTGCCAAAAATCCGCCGAAGCCCGCTCCCATCTGCATTGAGCAGGAATAATCCATAAGCCTCCTTAACAATAATCCGTTCCTCATCAAGCCAGAAGGCAGAGATTGTGCCTTCGGATGTATAAATAGTTCTGGGATTGCCATCTTCAAATACCTCAAGTCTGGATGTAATACTGCGAGTTCCTTTTAAAGGTCCCCAATATTCACTCCAGGTCCTATAGCGCATGACACGATGTCTGGATGGGGAGAAGACAATTTCATATCTAACCTCCGTTTTCTCCAATATAGTTTTGGGGTTCTCCCGAGTTGAATCATCCGCCAGAAGCATTGGACGCTCCATCCCTGCTTCCACAAGGAATATCTTGTCCTGAGCATTATAGATAACTCCCCTGCCGGAAGAATCAAATCCATGAATTATAACCGGGCGCTCTGTTCTGGAATCTGCAGTCACTAAAGGCTGACGTGGCAAATCTGCCTCCCCAACAATCTCCTTTCTTTCCCCATTATCCAGATTAATAAGGATGAGAGAAAAGCGGAAATCATCGCCATCAACACGTTTTTTCAGCCACACAGCCCGGTCAAAGGCTTTGTTAAAATAAAGGACTGACTCGGAGAAAGACTTTTCGGCAGTAAAATCTGTCTTCAAGACCTTGCACTCGGGTGTAATCTTCTCCCTGACCTGGGTCTGAATCTCCTGAACAGGCATATCTTGCTCGCTCAGAATGATACGTCTGTTTAGCGGTGGAAGTGATACAAGGGTAATGGACTGATAGCGCCGTCCCTGAGCAATTCGCGTTTCAAGACATGCAACCCTGTCCAGATTCGGGGAAAACCAGATTACACTACCTGGCAGGTCAAACCGCTTCGTGGCAGATGTCTTCAGGTCAATTATACGATAGGGACTTTCATCTACGACCTTTTCTTTATCACGTGTCTCCTTCAATGGCATGAGACACAGAAGGTTATTCGTCGGGCTCAGATAGAAATCTGCATAATTTCTCGCCTCAATCTTTCTCATGACTCTACCATATTCATCTGAGACAACAAGATTTGTAATACTGCTATTATCTTTTTTTCTGTAAACATATTCAGACAAAACGAAGAAGGAATCATCACCTGACACCTGGATGGTATAGAGACTTCTACTTACAGATTCTTGCTCACCACTTCTTCTGTAATCTCCTGCCGTAAAAAGGCGGCGTAAATCAGAGCCGTCGGATTTAACAGAGACCAGTGCACTATAAATCTCCTGGAAGAGTCCCTGCGCATCAAAGGATAATTGGAAGTATAAGCGCTCGTTCTGCCATGGGAGTGCACTCTCACCCATCCTCACAAGACCCCGCCCAAGGTGATGCGATATTCCACTCTCCACATTAAGTGTAATGAAATGGTCACGAGAACGCTCAGAGTGGATGTTCAGGAGAAGCCGTTCGGGCTCCCCTTTTATCTTAAGTGGGTGAACTGAAAAAATCCTTACCTTTTCCCACGGCTCGAGTTCTTTCCACTTTCTCAGGTTGAGATAAAGATGCCCTGTCCCAAGGGCGGTGATGAGTAGAAAGAGCGGCAGGGCAATTAAACAAAACTGGCGTTCCCTGCGCATGTGTTTCGGGACAACTGCAAAGAGGAAAAAACTTCCGGCACTGAAAAAGAGACCGGAAAGGAAAAAGATAGGCGCTATCTCCGTGGCAGATGGTAAGATGAGAGCCTTTGCCAAGCAAGTCATAAAAAGTAAAAGCAATACAAGCGGAAATATAACGGCAGTAGATGCACCAAGAGGTCTCAGGTCAAAATATGCTGAGAAAAAGACGGCAACGGAGAACATCCAGAAAATCCCTGCCAGTCCACCCACAAATATCGCCCAGCGTGTGGGAATACAATACACAAATGGTTCTATATCCACTGGCTTGTAAAATACAACCCTTTGCCAGACAAGCGGGAGTATCATAAGGAAGAGACTCATGAGTCCATCGAGGAAATTGGAGAACCATATCGCCGAACGGCGAAGTGGGAGATATTCGAGAAATTTGTAATAATCCTTGTTCACATCTCCAATGAAACCGCCCAGGGCATTAACGGGTCCCATAATTATAAGAAATATACCAATGATTGCCCACACTACTGCCGGCAGCCCGAATGAGAGGTCTGCAAGGGAAAGCACAAAGACGATAAGGATAAAGTGAGGCATCTTTTTGGCGCGGGATTCTGCCCAGTTCTTTTTTATGAGCGCCTTAAGCATCAAGCCGCACCTCCCCTTTGACCCACCAGCTCAACGAAGATATCTTCGAGAGTCATCGGTTGGATGAGGAAATCCGTTGCACCTATTGTCTTTGCAATGGTGCGGATTTCTGCCTCATCCTTCGCCTCAAATATAGCTATCCACTCCCTTTGTCCCCTTTCCACGCGCCGTGCCCCGGGAAAGGCGAGGTCGTGAGGCGGAACCTGCTCAAAAAGAAAACTCACCTTACTGAATCGGGCGCGCAGTCCGGCGAGACTATCATCCGCCGCAATAGTCCCTTCATTCATGATGATAATACGGTCTGCCACACGCTCCACATCAGAAAGGATATGTGTTGAAAAAAAGACTGTCCGGTCGCCACTCTGAAGAAGACCGACGATTGCCTCAAGAAACTCGCGACGAATCAATGGGTCAAGACCCGAGGTCGGTTCATCAAGTATGAGAAGTTCGGGCTTATGGGAAAGTGCGATGGTTAAAGCCAGTTTCGCAAGTTCTCCCCGCGAGAGTTCCTTTACCTTCCTATCCATTGGAAGTTTAAATAACGCATTAATCCTTTCAAATTCCTGCCTGTCCCATCGGGGATAAACACTGCTTGTAAAATCCAGCACCTGTCTTACCCTCATCCACTCATAGATGTTATGTTTTTCCGGGACATAGCCGATGCGGCGGCGGATTTCGAGGGAATCCTGCTTCGGGTCGAGTCCCAGAACCTGAATTTCGCCGGAGTTGGGACGCCAGAGGTCGAGGAGCATGCGGATTGTGGTTGTTTTCCCTGCGCCATTGGGTCCCACAAGACCGCACACGCAACCAGTGGAGACTTGAAAGGTAACTCTATTCACCGCCACCTTTTTTCCAAAG
>Ga0172366_10000112_pt1 | contig 46530 bp, 47 predicted proteins | sample LakKivSesite69cm_FD_114533 | JGI IMG/M metagenome (GOLD analysis project Ga0172366, IMG submission 114533) | Sediment microbial communities from Lake Kivu, Rwanda - Sediment site 69cm | ecosystem: Environmental > Aquatic > Freshwater > Lake > Sediment | place: Rwanda: Western Province, Lake...
AGAGCCTCCCATACCGGGGGAATGTGCGGACGGAGAAGTAGACGTTCCCGCTCTGGGTGACGTATGCGTTGCCGCGCTCCAGCAGCTTCTCGACAAGCTCGATCTGCTCGGGGATGTGGCCGGATGCCCTGGGGCTTATGTCCGGGCGGGCGTTCCCGAGAGCGTCCATGTCCTCGAAGTAGGACCTGGTGTACTTCTCGGCCATCTCCATCGGCTCGAGCCTCTCGAGCGCCGCCTGCTTCAGGACCTTGTCCTCTCCGTCGTCCGCGTTGTCGCTGAGGTGGCCGACGTCGGTGATGTTCTGGACGTACCTGACCCTCAGCCCGCGCCGGCGGAGCCACCTGACGAGCGTGTCGAAGGAGACGTAGCTCTTCCCGTGTCCGAGATGGCTGTCACCGTAGACCGTGGGACCGCAGACATAGACGCCGGCGGAAGGCGGATCGAGGGGGGCGAACTCCTGGAGCTCGCCGCCCAGGCTGTTCGTCAGCTTCAAGAGCGGTCCCTCCCGGCAAAGTAGTCCATTCCCATGGCGGACCTCACGAGGTCCAGCGTGGCCGCCCCCTCCCGCCGCGCCCTCTCGGTCCCCGCGACGACTATCTCGTCGAGCAGTCCCGGCCTCGAGAACTGCTCCCTCCGGTCACGCATGGGGCCGAGAAGGGCCTCCAGGACCTCCACCAGCCTCTTCTTGCAGGCGACGCAGCCTATCGAGCCCTGCCTGCACCTCTCGACGATGTCCGCGTGCTCCGGGGCGTTGAATGCGTCGTGATAGGAGCAGATCGTGCAGATCTCCGGATGGCCGGGGTCGGTCGCATGTATCCTGGCGGGGTCGGTGATCGCCGACATCACCTTCTGCCTGAGCGTATTGCTGTCGTCGCTCAGATAGATGCAGTTCCCCAGGGACTTCGACATCTTGGCGGAGCCGTCGATCCCCACGAGCCTGGGGACCCTGCTCACCAGTCCCTCGGGCTCGGGGAAGACCTTTCCGTAGAGTTCGTTGAACCTCCGCGCGACGAAGCGGGTCATCTCGATGTGGGGAAGCTGATCCTCCCCGACGGGCACGAGGTTCGCCCTGCAGAAGAGGATGTCGGCCGCCTGGCTGACGGGATACCCCAGGAAACCGTAGGTCATGTCCGTGTAGCCGTATGCCCTGGCTTCCGTCTTGATGGTCGGGTTGTGCTTCAGCCTGCTGACGGTCACGAACATCGAGAAGAAGACGGTGAGCTCGGCTATCTGGGGGACCATGCTCTGGACGAAGATCGATACCTTGCCGGGGTCGAGCCCGGCTGCCAGGTTGTCCAGGGCCACCTGCCTGACGTCCTCCGAGAGCCTCTCGGGCCTGTCGAAGTTCGTCGTCAGAGCCTGCACGTCCGCTATGATGATGAAGGTGTCATACTCGTCCTGCAGGGCGACGCGGCTCGCGAGAGAGCCCACGAAGTGGCCCAGGTGAAGGGGGCCGGTAGGCCTGTCGCCCGTCAGTATCCTGCGCCTCATTGCTCCTCCTGCGCGGCATGGACCACGACGGGGGCGTCCGACTCGCGGAACCCCCTCAGGTCGATCTCGCTTGTGTAGGCGTCGAGAAGCCTGTACACCGAGCCCACCAGGGGCCTCAGGCGCGGGCATATCCCGGCGTATCCCCCGAGGTACCTCAGAGTGCGCGGGAGGCTCCTGAGGTAGTCCTCGCGCTCGAAGGCCCGGTACTGGAAGGCGAATGTCCCTGCGGCCTTGAGGCTTCGCTGGCAGGCGCACGAGGCCACGCGGAACATGGTGGACCGCCCGGTCGAGGCCAGGAACTTCCTGGCATGGCTCTCCCAGTCGGACCCGACATCTATGTAGCTGTCCCTGAGCAGGCTGACGAGATCGTACTCCGGCGGTCCGAACCTGGCGTCCTGCCAGTCGACCATCACGATCCTGCCCGACGGAATCATAAGGTTCGCCGAGTGGTAGTCCCTGTGCGTGAAGACCCTCGGCCCCTCCGCGATGCCCGCGCAGAGCTCCCTGAACTGCAGCTGGAGCGCCGTCACCTCCTCCTGTGGGACGCCGAGGAGCCTGAAGAAGAGGTGCTCGAGCGTGTGGTCCAGCTCCGCCTGGAAGTAGTTGGCAGTGAAGTGCCTCTTCCCGGCGATGGACTCGGCGCACTCGGACGGCGTCAGATCCCGCTGCATCCTCTCGAGGAGATCGACCGCCTCGTCCAGGTGCGCTCTGTACTCCGCCTCCGGCAGGTCGAGCAGACGGGTGTCCCCGAGGTCCTCCATGACCGCCCAGCCCGCGGGAGGGTCGGAGTACAGGATCTTCGGAACGGGGAACCCCCTCGACGCCAGCAGTGCGTTGATGTCGAGCCAGGAGTCGATCGGGATCCTGCCGCTGTCCATGGCCACGAAGGATCCGGAGGGGGAGGCGACCCTGTAGAAGTCCCTTCGAGAGGCATCGCGGGCGAGGCTTGTCATCGCGGAGGACTCCCCGAGCCTCCGCCTCACCCACTGCTCGAACGCGCCCGCAGGCTCATGCATCCCCGACCCGTCCACTCCGTTCGAAGAACCACGGGAGAACATCGTCCACGATCGATCCCGAGACCAGGGACGAGCCATCGAGCATGACGGAGTCCCGGAGGAGCGTCCCGGCCTTCACGGAGCATCCCGCGGAGACGAACCACGAGCCCTCCAGCGTCGCTCCGGGCTCTATCACCGCGGAAGGATCGATCCGGCTCCCGGTGGAGAGCAGGGCTCTCCTGTATGCCCCGGGCGTGCCGATGTCCATCCACGCCGCTCCGGATTCCCAGGAGGCCAGTCTGTGCCCGGAGCCGGAGGCCAGCCCGGCGAGATCAACGAACATGGTGCCTGTCCTCAGCTCCGAGGCCATCCTCATCACGGCGCTCCCGATCACGGATGCTCCCAGGTAGTGCCTCGGGCGCCCGGAGGAGCAGCCGAACGAGCCGTCCGGCGACACCCGGAGAGCCCCGTAGGCGCCGCCCGGAGGGAAATCCCCGGTCGCGGCGGTCCATGACGCGCCCTTGCCGAAGTGCTCCTTCACCATGGATCCGAAGTCCAGGTCCGTCACCATGTCGGTGTTCAGGACGAGCCATGCGCCGTCGGCGCCGCCCGCGGCCCCGAGCCTCGCCAGCGTCCCTACGACGCCCAGGGGCCGGGGCTCGAAGAAGACCTCGCATGCCCTCCCGGCCGCCGCCTCGATCTCCGCCCGGATCAGTCCGGGACAGCGGGACGCATTGGCCGCCAGCCGTCCACCGAGCCCTCCAGCCTCTCGGGCCAGGCGCCCCAGGACCGTGCCCCCGCCCCAGGGGAGGAGCGACTTGGGCCTGAGGAAGGAAAGGGGTTCCGCTCTCCTGCCGCACCCGGCGGTCAGGAGGAGAACCCCTCTCAGAGTCTCGGCAGCCCGCTGGGACGCTTCAGCCGTAAATCTGCTTCTTGTTGCAGTCGCAGAGCTTGACCCTTCTGCGCTGTGGACGCCAGTTCCCCTTTTCATCCGTGATGGAGGCATAGAGGACGACGGCGGTCTTCTCCTTGCCACAGACAGCGCAGGTCTCCCGGAGGACCTTGCGGCTCTCGTGGGCGAGCTTGGCCGCGAAGCTTCTCTCCTTCTTCGGCATCTCAGTCCCCGTCCTTCTCGCACTGGGCAGGCACGCGGCCGGCCAGAGTCGAAATGTCATCCATGCGGGCGCGGTCGCCGGTGAACCTCAGGGCCGCCAGGGCCGTCTCGATCATGGACAGAATGCCGCGCCTGACCTGCACTGCGCTTCTCCGGCCCGGCGCGGCCCACCAGAACGGGCACGAGTATAACATCCTGTCCGCGAGCGCTGCAACTTCATCGGCGTCACACGATCGAGCCCACTCGAGCACCTCCGAGGACAGCCTCCGGAGAGCGGCGTGGTCTGGAACCGCCGGATCGTCCCAGAGGGGCCACGGCTTCCCTGCGGCAAGGTCCCGGGCAGTTGTGGACCATGAGCCGGAGGGTATCTCCGCCTTGCGGGCCGGATACAGCCCGAGGACCTCCCCGGGCGTAGAGAGACTGAAGCCTTCGGACACCTGGATCTCCGAGAGGAGCGGCGCCAGGGTCTTCTCCACGGCCCCTGGCCTGTGGTGCCCGAATGTCTCCCCGTCCAGCGCTATCAGCAGGTAGCCCGGGCCGTCCCTGCCCAGCCAGGCGTCCATCCCCGCGCACAGCTCTCCGGCTATCGTGTCGCCACTCTCGTCGTGGAACGCGATCCTGTTGCTCCACATGTTGCTGCGTAGAAAGACGGCTATCCCGCCGCACTCGGGGACCCAGTCGGCCGGCGCGGAGGCGCCCGATGCCAGGAAGGGCAGGTCGTCGCCCATTGTCCAGTCGAAGCCCATGCCTGCCAGGTGCCCCAGGACTTCCGGCGATATGGCCATCTCGGGCGGGAAGACGCCCGAAGGCGAGAACCTCTCGCCGAGGTGGCGCCGGTTGCCCTCCGTGTTCAGGGCTATCTGCCTCTCCATCTCACCCGCGGGGATCAGCGGGAAGATCGGGTGGAAGGCCCCGGAACCGGTGAATTCCACTCCCCCTGCCATCGCGAGATCGTCGAGGCAGGGCGACTCGGCCCGCGCGAGCTGCTCGGTCAGTGAGTAGTTGATGTTGACCGTCACCTTCGCTCCCGTCTCCCTCAGGAGGGCGAATACCGGCGCGTAGCACTCCCTCTCGATCCGCTCGATCACATGGGGGTCCTGGGTCGGCGGCTGGTAGAAGTGGAGAAGCAGGGCGATCTGTTTCATGCTCTTGGCTCCAACTCCAGCGTGATGCCGTCGCCGGGGCCCAGCCCGGTCAGATCGGCGGCGCTTCCTCCGGCCACGGCAAGCTCGAGCAGTCCCGAGCCGCCCGGGAGGAGCAGCAGCCCGGGGCGGTCGTAGGCCCGTGCGGTGTCCACCGGGAAGACCCCGGCGGGGGTCGCGGCACTGATCGGGCGGACGCCTTCCAGGTGAGAGCGCGACAGCCAGAGGATGCAGTTCCCGAAGGAGTCCACCGATGCGACGACGGCGCTCAGGAAACGGCCCTCCCTCGAGGGGGCCGGCCTGTCGAGGACCTCTATCGTGGCAGGATCGACCTGCGGCAGTGAGGACACGACGGCGGGGTCCTTCATCGCCCGGGCCAGCCAGGGGGCGAAGACGTCCCTTCCGTGGAAGGTCGCGGACGATCCGGCAGGAGGGGCCGGGAGCTCCCGGAACTCCCCGGCGCCCACCCATCCCAGGAGCCCGTTGTCAGGCCCCGAGTAGAGCACTCCGCTGCGCCTGCACAGAAGGCCCCTCCGCGCCGTGCCGACCCCGGGGTCGACCACCGCCAGGACGCCGGCGCCGGCGGGGATCCAGGGCGACGACACCATCAGGTGAAAGGCTCCCCCGGCTATGTCCCCGGGCCTCACGGAGGCCGTGAGGTCTACGAAGGCGGTGTCGGGGAGCACGGAGAGGAAGGCGGCCTTCATCTGTCCGCAGTATGTGTCCGACAGGCCGAAGTCGGTCAGGACGAAGACGGTGGTCACCTATGTCTCACCACCACGAGCGTCTGGTCGTCGGCACGGGGTGCCCCTGCGGAGTGGCGGTTGACGGCATCCAGGATCCTCGCGACCATCTGTCTCGAAGACAGGTCGCGGCTGGCCACGCACAGCTCGGCGAGGGACCGCAGGCCGAATTCCTCTCCGTCAGGGCTCATCGCCTCGGTGATCCCGTCGGTGTACAGCACGAGCACATCGGCGGTCTCGAGCAGCACGACCCCCTGCTCGTACCTGGCCGTCGCGAGGGCCCCCAGAAGGAGCCCCCCCTCGGTGAGGAGCTTGGTCTGTCCCTCCCGTGTGACGAGCAGGGGCGGGTTGTGGCCGGCGTTCACGTAGCTGAGAAGGCCCGAGCGGGTGTTCAGGACCCCGTAGAAGAGGCCGACCAGGCTGACGCCCTCGTCGCCCGCCGTGAGCGCCTCGTTGACCCTCGCAGCGATCTCGCTGATGGAGTAGACGTTCCGGACCTGGGCCCCCAGGTTCCCCTTCAGACTCGCCATCGTGAGGGCCGCCGGGATACCCTTGCCGGAGACGTCCCCCACCGCGATGCCCAGGTTGTCCTCGGGGAGCTGGAAGAAGTCGTAGTAGTCCCCGCCCACCTCCCGCGCCGGGCTGTAGAAGAACTCGATGTCGTAGCTCTCCAGCCTCGGAGGGCTGTCCGGGAGGAACTCCTTCTGGATCTCCCTCGCCGTGTTCAGCTCCTCGTAGATGGTCGCACCCGACGAGAACCTGTTCAGCAGGAGGTCGGGCAGTCTCCTCTGGAGGGTGTCCGATGCCAGCAGGGACGGATTCGCCGTCACCAGCCTCACGGCCGCGATGCGGACCTTCTCGTCGGGATCCGACAGGACAGTGGAGAGGACCTCCTCGGCGGCCGCCTCCGACAGGAGGTCCTGGTGAAGGGAGAGCCCGCCGACGAGGTCCCTCCGGACTATGGGTGACGCGTCGCGGGCCGCCCTCGCGGCGAACTCGAGCTTCGCCTGCTTCCTGATCCTCGTCGAGTCGAGGATCCCTGCGAGCGTCCTGATCCTCACGGAGGGATCAGGGTCCCCGAAGAGCGACTCCAGCAAGGGCATGCAGCCATGTCCCATGTCCGGGCAGAGCCTGCCGAGGACCTCCCCGGTGAATGCGCGGACCGCACGCTCCGGGTCGCCCGCCAGCGCCGTCACGAACTCCTCCGAGATGTCCGCCGCCGTCCCCTGCTTGAGGATGGCCCTGGGGATGGAGCTCCTCACCACCGGCGAAGGGTCGGATGCAAGCCGCCTGAGCGCCTCCAGCCCTCCCTCCCCCAGTGCCGCCGAGTTCCACAGGAGGAACCACGGGAGCCTGGCGCGCTCCTCGACGCTGCCCGAGCCGGCTATCTCCGAGCACACCTCCAGCGAGACCTCGGCGAGGTCCCACCGGCTCCTGCCCATGAGGATGCTCAGGGCTTCCCGGCCGGCATACTCCTCGGAGGCCAGCACGGTCCTGACCAGGGTCTTCCTCTTCCCGGGCTCGAATGCGTTGAAATAGCTCAGGACCAGCGTCGCGAAGTCGAAGTGCGACGAGACGGACTCGAGCGCGAGCGCCCAGAGCCTGCCTGCTTCCGAGGGCGTCAGCCACGAGTAGTTCATGAGCAGGCAGAGGACGATGGCGGTGCGGTCCTCCTCCCTCTCGAGGTTGGACAGGAGGGCCTCGCGGACATCGGCGTCGAAGTAGCGGAGCCGTCCACCTATCTGCCTGGCGACCAATCCTTTTCCGCCGGGCGGCATCCGCTCGAGTATGAGCCAGAGCAGATCGGTGAACTCCCTGGAGAACTCCTCGGGGTTCCTGTTCAGCAGCCCCCATGCCAGGCTCCTGAGGAGCCTGCCGTCGTTGCTCTCCAGCACATCGTTCAGGATCTGCATCTCCCTCCTGTCGAGGGCGGGGAAGCGAGTGCCCAGGAACGATGTGAGCTCGGCCCTGACCTCGAGGGCCGTGTCCGAGAGCAGCTTCTCCCAGGCGCTGCAGGAAGCCGGCTGGTCACCCCACAGCCCGATGCCCCGCATCAGAGACGCCCGCACGGGAGGCCTGGAGTCGGAGGCCAGCATCGAGACCATCTCGCGCGACCTGCCGTCCTGCCTCACCCAAGGCCTGGCGCACGCCTCGGCAAGAGCGCGCTTCGCGCCGGTGTCGCCGGTCCTCGCTATGTAGTCGCATGCGCTCAGGACCCCCTCGTCGGCGGTGGAAGGATCGCGGAGAAGCATCGCCAGCACATCCCAGAGGATGTCGGAGTCGTCCTCGCGCACGATCGAGTGGAGCAGCGCGGCCCTGTCCTCGGGAGCGAAGAGGGGATAGAAGTGGGCCAGCGCGTAGCCGGCCTTCCTGACCCTCGACTCCACGGAGGAGAGGAGGACGTCGCTCATCGCGTGTATGACCGGGGCCCTGCTCCTCATCAGGCCTTCGAGGACCGAGTCGACGGCGGAGAGCATCATGGTGTCGCCGCATGTCAGATGAGGCTCTCCGGACAGGCGGTATGCCCTGAAGGGCAGCCGGCCGCCCGCGGCCGCGGTCTTCGAGTAGCGCTCGTCGAGCTCGTCCTGCGAGGGGAACCTCCCCTCCTGGATGATGAACAACCTCTCCCAGAGCTGCATGAGCGTGCTCCTGAAGAGGCTCTCGGGGACTTCCGGATCGAATGCGTCCAGGAGCAGATGCTCTGCGATCTCGATCTGGCTCAGCTCGCCCAGTCTCCGGACGGTCTCCCGCCCCTGCTCCAGCCTCCAGTCCCTCCTCCCGGAGGGTTCGGGCAGCCTGATGTACGCGTCGCCGTACCCGGAGAAGATCTCCCCCATCCTGCCGTCGGACGAGGTCAGGACGACTCTCCTCCTGGCCTCGGTGGCGCGGATGATCAGCGAGAGGGCTACCGACCAGAGATGGCCCGACCAGAGCCCGGTGAAGCGCCTGAGAGTGTCGAGGTCCCAGAAGACCGCGCACTCCTCTGGACCCGTGAGCAGCCTCTCCACATCCGCGACTATGAGGTCCCCGCTGATTATCTCGACGGGGACCAGCCCCTCGGCGGCGGACTCCGAGAGGAGGTACCTGGCCATCGTCGTCTTCCCTGCGCCGAGGGCCCCGCCCAGGCAGACGAAGCCCCTCCGGTTCAGGACTTCGGTCGCCCTCTCGAGGCTCTGCGCATCCAGGAGGTCCCCGCCCACGTCGCCGTAGCCCGCGAGCAGGTCCTTCCCGGTCTGGAACCGCGGAGTGTCCCTGCGGACCTCGAGGATCCATCTCCTGACCGGCCCGTCGATCAGCTCCCTGGCCTGGGAGGGGGTGGAGAGGACCCACCAGGCGCCCCGCTCCTTGAGCCTCGAGTACATGCTGTCGCCCGCGGCAGGCTCCCCGAGGCAGAGGGCGCCGACCGGGATGCCACGCCGGTACGAGTCGAAGAAGATCCTCCTGAGCCTGTCGGATGGATCGCCCGAGAGAAGCAGCAGGACGCAGTCCGCCGTCTCGGCGTCGGCCTCCACCGTGGATCCGGAAGCCCATGCGGGCGGGGGCAGCCTCTCGAGCTCGCTCCTGAGCAGATCGTCGAGTCCGGCAGGGAACTCCCTGCCCTCGACCGCGAAGAGCAGACGGAACCTGTCCGTCTCCGATCCCGGGGTGCGGCTTGCTATCGTGGCCTTCCGGGCCGCCGCGGGAGAGCGCCTCCGGGCAGGCCGGCTGCGAAGCGGGCCTTGTCCGGCGCCGCTCCGGCAGGGGTCATCTTCCGCCCTCCCTCAGGTGAGCGGCCAGACCAGCGTGACGAGTGTCCGTCCGTCGGGCGTGCATCCGAAATCGATCCACCTGGCCAGGTTCCTCGCTATCAGGATCCCCCTGCCCCGGTCGGAGAAGAGCTGATCCCCCTCGCCCGGCTTGTAGCCGAGTCCTTCGGAGGGATGCCAGCAGCCCTGGTCCTCGACCTGCACCTGGAGCCGTCCCGGAAGGATGTCGAAACGAACCGACAGCTCCTTGTCGGGATCCATCCCGTTGCCGTGCTCCATGCCGTTCTTCACCAGCTCGAGCACGGCGATCGAGAGCGAGGTCAACTCGTCCTGGTCGACCCCGGCGAACGACCCGATGCGCTCCACGACGATCTGGACGGGCTCGAGGAACGCTTCGACGCTGGGAATGCTCACCCTCACAGGCGTCACGCTTGAGATGATCCTTCGAAGCTCTTGAGCGCCTCTTCCTCGTTCGTGAAGGTGTCGAACACGGTTATGAGCTTCGTTATGATGAACAGCTCATGTATCTTCTTGGTGGCGTTGAGGATCTTCATCTCGCCGCCCGCACGGCGCACGGTGGTGTGGCCCGAGACGATCACCCCGAGGCCGGAGCTGTCCATCCAGCTCACCCCGCCGAGGTCCAGTAGGACCTTGTTGTGCCTCTCCTGGTTGACGAGGTTCTGGAATGAGGTCTTCAGCTCGATCAGGTCGGGGCCGCTGATGAGCTTCCCGGAGACTCGCAGGATCGCCACTCCATTCCGCACCTGTTCCGAGATCTTCAAGGCTAACCTCCTGTTCATCCGGCTCCGGCGCCGGACCCTGGTCTGGCTCTCTGCAACGACGGGATATCTCAAACAGGACGGCGCTCTGTAAAGCCCCGGGATCCTAGCAGCAGATCACGAACTCCCGCCACTCGACGAGGCCCATGGACTCCAGCGCCTCCCTGATCGATTCGCGCCCCCCTCTGGCCCGCACGGCGCCCAGGACAGGGAGGCGGCTGCCGGCCCTCCTCAGGTCCCCCAGCTGTTCCGGCGAGATGACGGGCCTGCCCCTTGCGGTTCCCCCGATCCTCCGAGGGGAGATGTCGACGAAGGCCTCCACTTCGAGCCCGCTGCGTCTGATGCAGTCCGCCAGGTTCTTGCCGCCCAGGCCCGCTCCCCACACGATCACCCTGTCGAAGCCCCTGACCGCCGGGGCCATCGGCAGGTAGGAGGCCTTCACCCCGAAGAACGACTTCCTGCCGTACCTGGGGTCCAGCCTGCTGAGCCTGCCGCCGCTGTCCCTCCACTCGACGAGGACCTCGGGGACCTTCACGAAGCGGTACCCCCGCGACCAGAGACGCAGCCACAGCTCGTAGTCCTCGGGAAACGGCCCCTCGCGGTAGCCCCCCTCCGAGATGACGCTCTTCCTGTCGTAGAACGCCGTGGGATGTGCGATCGGGCTCTCGACGAAGATGTTCCGCTCTATCTCGCCGTGCTCTGTCAGCGAGTTCAGCCACTGCTCGTACAGCCTCCACCCCTCTCCGGAGGATCCGAAGCGCCTCACGAGGCATCCCACGACGAAACCAGGCCCCGCCCTCCCGGCCAGGTCCAGCTGCCTGCCGAGCCTCGACGGATGGCACCTGTCGTCCGCGTCGAGCCTGGCTATCCACCGCCCGGAGGCCTCGGCGAGCCCAGTGTTGAGGGCCGGCACCAGTCCGCGGCCGCGCGACGGGACGAGTCTGAACCTGCCGTCGTCCGAGGCGAAGCGGGAGGCCGCCGAGGGTCCTTCGTCCGCCGAGCCGTCGTCGACCATGACGACCTCGAAGTCCTCGAAGTCCTGGCGCTGGAGCGAAGCCAGCGCTTCCGGCAGGAACCGCGCCGCGTTCCTGAAAGGGAGCACCACGGAGATCTCAGTGGTTCTGGAGGAGCCCAACCGCATCGACGAGTTCGGCCGGCGAATGGACCGGCCGGCCGCAGGCGCCGCCGAGGCAGGGCTGCGCATAGGGCCAGCCGGAGGGCGGGAGGCGGAGCGAGTCGATGGCGGCCGCACCTGCCGGGTCGCCTGGATCGAGGATCGTAACGGCCTCTCTCCCCGTCAGGCTCTCGGCGGCCTCCACCAGGATGCATGTCAGGCTGTCCCGCGCAGGGCCGACGACGGTCACGTGGAGCGTCCCGGCCGTCCCGGCGGGGCTCCCGCCGCCGCCGCCGGCCGTCGGGCAGGCGGCCAGGCCGGACACGGCGGAGGCGAAGTACTCATAGCTCCTCGCCCCGTACGCCCTGGAAGCCTCGGCTCCCGAGGAGTCGATGAAGATCGTCACCGGGACCATCTCGGGCAGGGCATAGCGCAGCTGAAGCGAATCAGACGCCTCGGGATCCAGCCAGACCACCGGGAAGCTCAGCGGCGCACCGCTCAGGAATGCGAGCAGAGCCGTGGAGTCCGGGTCTCCGACGTCGACGGCGACGACCAGACAGCGGTCGGAGAACTCCCTGGAGAGCGAGTCGAGATCCGGCAGTTCGCCGGCGCAGGGCGTACACCAGGTGGCCCAGAGATTGAGGACCACTGGAAGTCCCCGGGACCCGGCGAGAAGGCTGTCGAGGCTCCTCGTGCCGAACAGGACGGGCCCGGCCCCCGGACGGCTCCCGGAGTGGTGCCTGCCGGAGACGGCGTGGATCGCCACGGGAACCAGGAGCAGTATCAGCAGCGGGAGCCAGGCACCTTCCCGAGCGCGGCTCATCCTGCCACCCGGTGCGAGATTGCCCCCTTGGGACAGGAGGCGACGCACTGCCCGCATCTTATGCAGGCCGTCGAGCCCGGGCTCTCCCTCGGGTCCATGTCCACGGGGCAGTCGGCGGCGCAGATGCCGCACGAAGTGCAGTCGTCGGAGACCACCATGCGCCAGAGGGAGACCTTGCCGGCAAGCCCCCAGAGCGCTCCGAGAGGGCACAGGACACGGCAGAAGGGCCTCCTCGAGAAGACCGACCAGACGAGCACCAGGACGGCCAGGGCGGACTTCCATGTGAAGAGGAAGCCCAGATGAAGGGTGCGCCCTCCGTCGAACGCCGCGAAGGGCCATCCGGCCTCGATCGTCCCGGCCGGGCAGACGGCCTTGCAGAACCAGGGATCTCCCCCTCCCCCGGGAACGCTCCTGAGCCACAGCGGAAGGAAGAGGACGAAGACCAGCAGGACCGCGTATCTGGCAGGCTCGAGGCCCTTCGGGATCGGGACGCTGTGCCGGCGCAGGCGGGCCAGCAGGTCCTGGAGCAGTCCGAAGGGGCACAGGTGGGAGCAGGCGATCCTGCCCGCCAGGAAGCCCAGCACCGCGACGAATCCGAGAACCGCCAGCAGGGTCGCCGAGTCCCGGGTCCCGGCCGACATCCCCTGAAGGAATCCCGGATAGGCCAGGAGGTTCTGAAGGGCCCCGAGAGGGCAGGCAAGGACGCTCGACGGGCAGGAGTAGCAGTGGAGCCCCGGGAAGCAGAACATCTTCGACCTGCCGGTGTAGATCGATCCCGAGACCCATCCGGACAGGTAGAGGTTCCCGAGGACGAGAGATGCGTACTGGAACGCCCTCCTCACGGCGAGAGGCCCCGGGGACCTCATCCCACCCCTATGCACTCGAGGCAGATGGTCACTGCCTTCCTGAGTATGAGAGAGGGGTCGCCGGCAAGGTAGCCGATGGCCATGGCGGCGAGGGAGAGGGTCACGAGAGCCAAAGCCAGGGCCACGGCCGGGCGGGTCCGCAGAGGGGTCCTGGAGGCGGCGAGCGGGATCGAACCGCTGAATGACGGATTTGCAATCCGCTGCCTTACCACTTGGCTACGCCGCCTCGAGCGCCGAAGATAAGCCCGGCCACGGGGATGGTCCAGAGTTCCGCGGAGCTGGCGAAGCGGGCCTTCCCGAGGCATCTTCTGCATCATGGAACGAGAGGAGGGACTCTTGAAGAGAATCGCGATCCCGGCCCTGTCTGCGCTCCTGCTCGGACTCGCCTGCGATGGCTCCGGACCGGCGATCTTCCAGCTCCTCTGCTTCAGGCTGGAGGGCACCGCTCAGTTCATTGTGTGCGGCATCGATCTGGACAGCCTCGACTCGCTCACGCCGGTCCAGCTCTCCGGAGTCCTGGCCGCGTGGGAGACAGGACAGGTGCCGGTCGACTTCACCCTCGACGTGGGTGTCCGGAACCCGAACGACGGGATCACCGGCCCCCTGCTGTCCCTGGCCCAGATAGTCGACTTCCCCTGGGACCTCTACGTGGACCAGTCCTCCGGCTCCGGCTTCGACACCGCATGGGTGGCTTCGGGGGAGATCCTCGATCCGGTCGACGTTCCCGGCGACAGCGAGACCGTGATCGTCCCGGTGGCCGTGAGCTTCGACGCGGTCCAGGTCCTCGACGCCCTGGGTCCGCTCGGCTTCGTCGACCTTGTCCTGGCTGTCGGGGGCATCGATGGGGACACGAGGGACGAGGATCGTCTGGGAAGGCTCCTGCTCAGGGCGGAGCCCTCCGTCGACACGCCCTTCGGGACGATGGAGTACCCCGGCGGCATCTGGGTCTGGCTCGACTGGTCGTCCTGAGCCCGGGTGCCCGGGCTGCTCCCGGGAGAAGAGGGTGGAGCGGGAAACGGGACTCGAACCCGCGACATCTACCTTGGCAAGGTAGAGCTCTACCAACTGAGCTATTCCCGCTCCGAGAGCGCCCGGATTATCGCCGCGCCGCGTCGGGCCTGTCAATCCCCGACGGGCCTCTCGACGACCCATGCATCGGCGTAGCCGGCGGCCTTCGCCCCGGCCAGGTGGCTCGAGGCTTCCTGCCTGGTCGCCCAGCCCCCCAGCCTCACCTTCCACCACTGCCCTTCCCTGTCGATGTGACCTGCAAGGCCCGTGTCCGAGGACGCCAGCTCGAGAAGCCTCTGAGCGGCTGACTCGCTGGTGCAGGCGGCGATCTGGATCGCCCACGGACCTCCCTCGACCGCGGCGGCCGTGCTGTCCGCCGGCGCCGCCGGGCCCGGGACCTCGATGGAGTGGACCTCGAGATAGCCTGCGAATGGATCACCCTCGTAGACCCTGGCATCCCCGTAGGGATCCACCGGTCCGGGAGAGGTCCCCCCGCCGGTGCCGCCGGGAGTGACGGACCTGCTGCCGCATGACGAGCACGCGAGGACACATGCTGCCGAGAGCACGAGACATGGCCTCATGGCTTCCAGTCCCCCCGCTTCTCCATGGCCGTCAGAACGAGATCGAGCAGAGGCAGCAGGATCTCGTGATGGCCTGTGATCGACAGCGCTCTGCCCCCCAGGGCCGAGGCCGGCCGGCGGACCACGTTCGTCATCGGCCTGTAGTGCTGGATCATGTCGAGGTTCGCCGCGGTGAAATCCTTCACGTCGAACCCCAGGTTCCTCGCGCACGAAAGCAGCTTCAGGAAGACCTCGGGCATCATCACGGCCGAGCCCACGTTCATCACGACCCCTCCGCCGAGCCCGGCCACGCTCCGGCCCAGGCAGTCGAAGTCGCGCTCCGCGGCCTCTCCGAGCCTTCCCCAGTCGACGCACCGGACGGGATGGACTATGTCGGTGCCGAGGGCCGGATGCACCGTGACCGGGCGCCCCAGCTCCGAGCCCTTCGCGAGCGGCGAGACTGCCGGATCGCCCCCGCCGTCCCCGACCACCCGGCCCAGGGCGGCGCCGAGCCCGGTCCCGTCGGCCGACGCCATGTCGACCGCGCGGCCGTACAGGGCGGCCGTCTCCTCCCACATCCCGAAGCTTCCGTCGGCGATCCCAGCCTCCACGTCTTCGGAGGTCTGTCCGAACAGCGCCATCTCGAGGTCGTGTATGGAGCCCGCGCCATTCGTGGCCAGGCTGGTGACGAAGCCCCTGTCGAGCCATGCGGACAGGAGGGGGCCCAGGCCGCACTTGATGACATGGCCGCCGTACATGAGGATCCTCGACGATCCCGAGTCCCTGGCCGCGAGGATTGCCCGCGCGAGCGCCCGCAGGGACGAGGTGGCCGGTGCATCCGGCAGGGAAGCCTCGAAGGAGGCGGCGCCCGATCCGTCCCAGGGCCTCCACAGCATGCCGGGCGTCACCTTCCCGGCCCTTCCGGCGAGCGGCTCCGTCCTGAGCCCCGACCTGTCGAACTTCCTGTCGACCATCTAGTACTCCACTCTGACCAGTGTGAGCCCGCATGCCGGAAGAGACGGCCCGGCGAGCCCCCTGTCGCCCGTCTCGAGGATGGTCCTCACCACTCCGGGCTCCAGCCTTCCCCTTCCGATCTCCACGAGGGTCCCCGCCCAGAGCCTGACCATCCCGCGGAGGAATCTGTCCGCTTCGATGCCGAAGGTCCAGCCCGAGGGCGTCTCCCCCACGGATGCGGACACCACCTCGGAGACCCACGTGCGGTTCGAACTGCCCTCCCGCGAGAAGCCCCTCCACCCCGCGCGCCCCAGCGAGAGCGAGGCGGCCCCGGCCATTCGTGCGGTGTCCAGCTGCCGCCACGGACAGACCCAGGCGTATCTCGAGCGGAGCGGGTGCTTCTCCCGGATGATCCTGTACTCGTAGGCCCTCCGCACGGCGGAGAAGCGCGCCGAGAAGCCCGGTGGCGCGGGCTCGAGCGAGAGCAGTGCGACATCAGGCGGTAGGAGCCCGCGCAAGCCGCTCTCCACTCGGCCCGTCTCGGCCTCCGCGAGGTCGAGGTGGGCGACCTGGGCTTCCGCGTGGACCCCCGCGTCCGTCCTCCCGCTGCCGGTGACCGCGATCCGCCTCCCGAGAACCCGCTCCAGCGCGGCCTCGACGACTCCCTGTACGGTCCTGCGGTCCTTCTGCCTCTGCCATCCGGAGAAGTCGGTGCCGTCGTATTCCAGGACCAGCATCAGCCTCACAGCGAAGCCAGTCCCGCCATGCAGTAGAGCCACGCGGCCGAAGCCACGAGCAGGCTGGCTGCCGCGGGCGCCCTCGGCTCCGCCTCCGCGGGCGTGTCCGCTGGAAGGGTGGAGACCGTCTCGTCCGCCAGCCTGAGGAGCCTCGCGACGAAACCCTCCGCGTCCGGACCGGGAGGACGGCGGAGACTGCGCGATCGGAGCCCCGAAGCAAGGATCCCGGCCAGGCTCAGGGCCTCTCCGATCCTGAGCAGAGCCCTCCCGGGGCGGCCCAGCCTCGAGCCGGCCTCGGTGAACCACCACGCCAGGGGCCCCAGGCCTGCATCGGTGAAGAAATAGGCTCCGCAGCAGATGGAAAGCGCCCAGCGCAGGGATGCAACGGCCGGCGCGGGTCGCCCGGCAACGGCGAACAGGAGCGCGGAGAGCCCCGGGGCCGCCGAAGCCGCCAGAACCCTGAAGAGCCACCTCGCCCCCCACCTCGCCGTCCCGGCGAGCGGGAGGAGGCCGGACGCCAGGAGCAGTCTCGGATCGACCAGGAAGCACCCGGCGGGACCGGCGATGCCCGCGGCGACGAGAAGGGAGAAGGAGGCGAACGGGCTCAACAGGGCCCCTGTTCCAGCCTCTTCTGCGCCAGCCTGAACTCGAGCGGCGGGGACGCGTTGAACTCCATGTCCTCCCCGGTCACGGGGTGAACGAAGGAAAGTGTCTCCGCGTGGAGCATCTGGTGCCCTGCGAGGCGTATCACGTCTGCTACGAGCTCGTTGTTGGCGCGAGTGGACGGAACCCCCCTGGGTCTCATCCCTCCGTACTTCTCGTCGGCTATCACCGGGCAGCCCACGCTGGCCATGTGGACCCTTATCTGGTGGGTCCGCCCGGTCTCGAGCCTGCACTCCGCCAGGCAAGCGAAATCGAATGTCCTGAGGATCTCGAAGTTGGTGACGGCCCTTCGGCCAGAGGCCACTATCCCCATCGACTTGCGCTTCCTCGGGTCCCTGCCTATGGGGGCGTCGACCCTGCCCGAGGAGGACCGGGGGATGTTCCACAGGAGTGCGAGGTACCTCCTCTTCATGGTCCGGGCCGCGAGCTGCGCGGACAGGCTCACGTGGGTACGATCGTCCTTGGCCACGACCAAGAGGCCCGTGGTGTCCTTGTCGAGGCGGTGGACGATGCCCGGCCTCAGCTCGCCGCTGATCCCCGAGAGGTTGTCGCGGCAATGCGCGAGCAGGGCGTTCACGAGCGTTCCCTCCCTGACGCTGGGCGTGGGATGGACGACCAGTCCCGCCGGCTTGCACAGGACCACCAGGTGATCGTCCTCGAAGACGACGTCGAGCTCCATCGGCTCGGGAGCCATCGCTATCTCCACCGGGTCCGGGACTTCGAGCTCGACGGAGTCTCCCGGGTGCAGCCTCGTGGACGGCTTCTCGACCGCCTCCCCGTTCAGGAAGGCGTGGCCGTTGTGCACCAGGGTGGTGACGTAGGTGCGGCTCAGCCCGGGCAGGCGCAGCACCAGGAAGCTGTCTAGCCTGAGCCCGGAATCGGGCCCGCAGGCCTCGTATCTGTGCCGTTCCAAGCCCGGGGGGGCTACTCGGTCCTCTTGATGAGGTGGTAGCCGAAGGGGGTCTCGACGATGCCCGACATCTCACCGACCCGCAGGCCGAACGCCGCGTTCTCGAACTCCGGTACCATTGCCCCTCTCCCGAAGACTCCGAGGTACCCTCCCTGGGCACCCGAAGGGCAGTCGGAATGCCTTATCGCGGCATCCTCGAACGAGAGCCGGCCGGCCTGGATCGAGTCCCTCAGCGCGGTGATCAGCTGGAGGGCCTCGTCCTTCGTCCGTGTGCTTGTGGAGCTTTGCGCTCCGGCGTACTGGATGAGGATGTGCCTGGCTCCTATCATGCTGGGAGCCTGGGCGACTGTCGTGTCGACGGCGGCGGCCGAGCCCCCGGCGACCGGCTGACCGCCCCTCCCGCAGCCGGGGAGCAGGGCCAGGGACATGATGCAGACTGCTGCGAAGAACCTAACCATCTCGACCTCCAGAGGATGTTCCCCGAGCCGGAAACTGATTGTTCGACCGGTGCTTCGTAACTATACTCGTCGAACAGCACGCATCGCCACATTGTGCCGCGGCTGGGCCGCTGCCCTTAGGGCAGTCCCGCGCCGCCGGCCTACTCGGAAGGGAGGACACCGCTTGGACAGGGAGATGCTCTTCGCGGCAAGGGCCAAGGGGATGAAGAGATCGGTGATCAGGGAGCTGCTGAAGCTCACCTCGAAGCCCGACATCATCTCCTTCGCGGGAGGCCTGCCCGCGCCGGAGACCTTCCCGGTCTCCGAGATAGCCCTTGCGGCCAACCGTGTCCTGTGGGAGGAGGCGGCCAAGGCGCTCCAGTACGGGGAGACCGAGGGCGATGCACGCCTGCGGAAGGACCTGGCGGCAATAATGGACGCCGACGGGACTCCCGCCGATCCCTCCAACATCCTCATCACGGTGGCCTCCCAGCAGGGGCTCGACCTGGTGGGGAAGATATTCCTCGATCCGGGCGACACCTGCATAGTCGGGAGGCCTACCTACCTCGGCGCCCTGCAGGCGTTCCGCAGCTACCAGGGCCAGGCCGTCGGCGTGGAGCTCGACGACAACGGCATGAGGCCCGATCTCCTGACCGAGACGCTGAAGAGGCTCGAAGAGGAGGGCAGACGGCCGAAGTTCATCTACGTCATCCCCGACTTCCAGAATCCCGCCGGGGTGACGATCCCCGAGGCGCGCAGGCGGGAGATCATCCGCATCGCCCGCGAGGGCGGCTATCTGATCATCGAGGACACGCCGTACAGGCAGCTCCGGTACACCGGCAGGGACGAGCCCACGTTCCAGTCCATGGCTCCCGACGACGTACTCTCGCTCTACACATTCTCGAAGATCCTCCTCCCGGGGTTCCGCCTCGGCTGGGCCTACGGTCCCGACTGGATAATCGACAAGATGGTCATGGCGAAGCAGGGCATGGACCTCTGCACCCCGCCCTTCAACCAGGCCATCACGCACTACGTAATGGCCACCGGGGCTCTCGAGAAGGGTCTCAAGAAGACCGTCGAGCTCTACTCCCGCAGGCGCGAGCTGATGCTCAGCTGCCTCGACAACTACCTGCTCGACGTCCCCGGCATCAAGTGGACCAAGCCGGAGGGCGGGCTGTTCCTCTGGCTGACACTGCCGGAGGGCATGAACACGGACGACATGTTCCACGCCGCGGTGGAGGAGAAGGTCGCCTATGTGCCGGGAAGCGCCTTCTACCCCGACGAGGACGACCACAGGAGCATGCGCCTGAACTTCAGCTACGCGTCCGAGGCTCAGATATGCGAAGGCGTGAAGCGCCTGGGCATACTCGTGCACAAGAAGCTCAAGGAGATCCAGGGCTAGACGCGGCGATCCGGAAGTGAGCGGGGCGGGGCGGAAGCCCCGCCCCGAATCGTTACAGGAGTCTGAAGGCTGTAGGCTGTGGGGGCCGGGGTGCGGGCCGGGCCTCACTTGCAGCGAGCCTTCAGCCTTCAGCCTACAGCCTAGAGCCTCTCCACAAAGCAGAGGGCCGCCCTCGCGGGCGGCCCCATGCCTGCGCCAGGAGGCGCTACTGGATCAGAACGTGTAGGTGGCCGCGAGCTGGCCCATGAAGCCGTTGCTCTGGCCGCCGACGATGTACGGACCGGCATGCAGGAAGCCCTCGTTGATGGTCGCGTCCATCGTGAAGTTGTCCCACTTCAGGCCGATGCCGAAGTTCGTGCTGAAGTTGGTGGCGAAGCTGTTGCCGTCGCCCTGCTTGTGGTAGACCGAGTTGCTCGTGGCGCCCGCGCGCAGGACGAAGAACTTGCCGATCATCTGCTCGACGCCGCCGGTGATCCTGGGGATGGTGACATTCATCTGGCTGTCCGTGTCGTCACCCATCGGGCCGCTGTAGGTCTCGTCGCTGAGGCCGGCGAAGACGCCCATGACCAGGCAGGTCTTGGGGGCGATCATGTGGTTGTAGCCGGCGCCGAGGTCGAAGGCGATGTCGGTGGTCTTCTCGTTGGCCGTCGAGTCGATGCCGTCGTCCACGGTATGCATTGTGAGGTCGGCCGAGATGATCGGGAAGAGGTTGAAGAAGGAGTCCTGGTGGCCGCGGACGGATGCGCCGACGGTCAGGTCGGACGGGCCCGTGCTCACGTCAGACATGGTAGTGGCAACCTTGTTGTAGCCGAAGCCGATGGCCAGGTCGCTGTAGTCGCCGAACAGGCCGACGTCCGTGCCCCAGTTGGCGTCGAAGCCGGTCGTCTTGACGTTCGTGACCGAGTCGACCGTGGTCTTGTCGTAGGTGACGCCGACGATCAGGCCCCAGCTGCCCGGGTGGACCAGGAACTCGAGGTTGTTGCCGTGGTTGATAGTGGCGCCCATCGTGGTGCCGTCGAAGTCCCTGACCATGCCGAACCAGCCGTCGCCTACGCTCTGCGGGCTGTCGGACTGCCCGGTCACGAACTGGTAGCCCGAGATGGTGCCGGGATAGGCCCACATCTCGACGTAGTCACTGATCATGAGCCTGGCGTCGCCGCCGAGCGTCACGAGCCGCGGATAACTGGCCGATACGGCAATTGCGAAAGCAAGAACCGCGATGAGAGCCAGCTTCATGAGGTACCCTCCTTGGTTGCTTCGATTGCTGACTGCGCTCGTTTACCCCTGGAAACATCCGTAAACCGCCGGATGTTTCGAAAACAATAAGACTCCGCTAAGGGACTGTCAAGCAAGGTCCGTCAAATCTCGGTGCCCGGCTTGATGATACCATTCTTGGGGACCACAATGACTCCGTCGCGGATGCAGAATCCGTCGCCGTCGAGCCTGTGGTGCCCGGCCCTGTTCTCGAGACGCGCACCGTCTCCTATTCTCGCGTTCTTGTCGATGATCGCCTTCCTGATCACCACCCCCTCCCCCACTCCCAGGGGCGGCAGAGACGGGTCGGTCACCGCCGGGTCGCGGAAATGCCCCGCCCAGTAGTCTGCGCCCATGAACACGACATCCTCCAGGAGCGCGCCCCGCCGCACGACGCTCCTCAGGCCCACCACGCACCGCCTGATGGTCGCCCCCTCGATCACCGAAGCCTCGCAGACGACCACCCTGTCTATGCTGCAGTCCCTCACCCTCGCTCCGGGGAGGGCCCTCGCGCGCGTGTAGATGGGCAGGAAGTCCTTGAACAGGTCGAGCGGGGGGCTGTCGGATGTGAAGTCGATGTTGGCCTCGAAGAAGCTCCCAATCGTCCCTATGTCCGACCAGTAGCCCTCGAAGAGGTACGACTGCACCCTGTGCCTGCCTATGGCCCAGGGGATGACCTCCTTGCCGAAGTCGGTCATCGTCGTCTCCTGCATGACCCTCGTGAGCACCTCGGGGTCGAACATGTAGATGCCCATGCTGCCGAGGAAGGGCTTGTCCTCCGGGACCCCCTCCCCGGTGCTCGCCAGCCCAGCGAGCGCCTCCGGCCCGGGCTTCTCATAGAACTGCACTATCCTCCCGCCCTCGCCCAGCTTCAGGATGCCCAGCCCCGGGGCCTGCTCCGATGTGACGGGCTTCACCGCGATCGTTATCTCGGCTCCCGTCCTGACATGCAGCGCCTCGAAGTCCCGGAAGTTCAGCCTGTACAGCTGGTCGCCGGAGAGGATGAGCACGAGCTCCGGATGGAGGTCGAGGATGTGCCTAAGTCCCTTCCTCACGGCATCCGCCGTCCCCTGGAACCACTCGCGGTTCTCGGCGGTCTGCTCGGCTGCGAGGATCGAGACGAACCCGTCGGTGAACCGGTCGAATCTGTAGGTCTGCGCGACGTGTCTGTTGAGGCTCTCGCTGTTGAACTGGGTCAGGACCAGGATCTGCCTGATCCCGTCGTTGATGCAGTTCGAGACGGGTATGTCGATCAGACGGTACTTGCCGCCGACCGGCACGGCAGGCTTGCTGCGCTGCATCGTCAGCGGATAGAGCCTGCTCCCGCTTCCCCCGCCCAGGATCACCGCGACAATCCTGCTCAAAGCAGCCACCTCCGAGGATTCGCGCCCTTGCATGGCGACGGACGCGCGCCGCGTCAAGAGCGGGGATGGGGGCTGGGGAGGCTGAAGGCTGAAGGCTCGCAGCAGGACGAAGCCCGGTCCGGACGACAGCCCAAGCTTTTTCTTAATCATGCCTTGACATAAATCCATACATCCACATATTGCGCTTTAGAAAACAGGAGGTGTGAGTTGGATATTAGCAAAGCCATCTGCCCGGGTTGCTCCAGGCCGATGACGCCGACCGCATGCGAGTGCCGGTCATGCCGGATACGCATGGAGGGCGACTTCAGCATCTCACCTCTGGCCGCCCTGCCGGCCGAGGACCAGGCCCTCATGATCGCCTTCGTCCGCAGCTACGGCTCCATCAAGCGGATACAGGAGATCCTCGGCGTCAGCTACCCAACGGCCCGGGCCAGGATCGACCGGATCATCCTGAACCTCAACGAGCTGATGACCGGTCCTCCGGACCTCGATGCGGTCCTGGAGCAGCTGGCCAGGGGCGAGATCAGCTTCTCGCAGGCCATGGAGAGGTTGTGAAATGCCGGCTCTGTTCCTGATCCTGAGGTTCGGGAGGTGGGGCATCCCCCTCCCCTGGTTCCTCGTGTGGCTCGTCCTCCTGCCGTTCGCCGTGCTCGCATGGCTGTTCGGGCTGGCAGCCACTCTCTTCTCGGACAGGTGGCAGTACAGGGCGCTCGTCCAGGCGCCCAGGCTCCTTCAACTCCTCGTATTCCTTTCCGGGACCCACTGCGACGTCTCCAGCGACGGGCGCCGCTTCGCGGTTGCGTGGATCTGAGGCCGCTCCTGCGGCAGGGAGGTGCGTCATGAACGAGTCAAGGAAGAAAGTGCTGGCGATGCTGTCCGACGGCAAGATAACCGTCGACGAGGCCGCCCAGCTCCTCGAGAAGATGTCCGACCCGGCGGAGCCGGAGAGGCCCTCCGCGCCACAGGCCCCGGTGAAGAACCCCAGGTTCCTGAGGGTCGTGGTGAACTCCAGCGACGGCGACAAGGTCAACGTCCGCGTTCCGCTCAGCCTGATCAGGACCGGCATCAAGCTGGGCTCGCTCATGCCGAAGGAGGCAGCCGAGGTCGTGAGCGAGAAGGGATTCGACCTCTCGAGCCTCTCCCAGCTCGACGAGAACGAGCTCGCGCAGGCCCTGAGCGAGCTGACGGTAGAGGTGGACGGCTCCGACGGCGACACCGTGAGGGTCTTCGCGGAGTAACCGGGGGGTCGTCCGACCAGGCCCGGGCGGGTATCTTTGGATGCCCGCCCGGTCACGTCCTCCGGGCGGCCCGTCCAGCACCGGGAGGCCGACAAATGAGAATAGCCCTGCTGGGGCTTCCGGGCTGCGGAAGGACCACCCTCTTCCGAGCCCTTGCGTCCAATCCGTCCGCGGATCCGTCGAAGCCGCTCACGGTCCAGGTTCCCGACGGAAGGCTCGACAGGCTGGCCGCGATCTGGAATCCGAGGAAGGTTGTGAAGGCCACCGTGGTCTTCAGCGACGTGCAGTCCCCCGCGTATTCCCCGAGGGCCTTGGGAGAGACGAGGGACGCGGCGGCGCTCGCCATGGTGCTCGACAACTTCGCCGGGGGAGGGATCGGGGGCGACTTCGCCACGGGCGAGTCGGAGCTGATACTGTCGGATCTGGGAGTGGTCGAGAAGCGCATGGAGAGGCTGGTCAAGGAGAGCAGGGCGAAGACAGCCGAGTTCAGAGCCCTGGAAGCGGCGAAGGCCTGGCTCGACTCGGGCAGGCCGCTGAGGATCGCCGGCCTCGGCCGTGACGAGAGGCAGGCCCTCTCCCCCTATGCGCTCCTCTCGCTCAAGCCGCTCTTCGCGGTCTCCAACCGCTCGGAGCATCCAGTCTCCCCCGAGGATGGCCTGAAGGAGCTCTGCTCAGCCTCGGGAGCCAGCTTCCTCGCGGTGAACGCCTCCTTCGAGCAGGAGCTCGCAGAGCTGCCCGTGGAGGACAGGCCCGAGTTCCTGGCATCGCAGGGCTACGCGGAGTCCGGCCTGTCGTCGCTGATCTCGCTGGCCTACTCCTCGCTCGAACTGATCTCGTTCCTGACCATGGGTCCCGACGAGGTGAGGGCCTGGCCCGTGCGTGCCGGCTCCACCGCGGTGGAAGCGGCCGCCTGCGTCCACACCGACATGGCCAGGGGGTTCATAAGGGCACAGGTCATCGCCTGGGACGACTACTCCTCGACGACCGAGATGGCCGCTCTCAGGGAGAGGGGGGCTGTGAGGCTCGAGGGAAGGGACTACGTAGTCCGGGATGGCGACATAGTGGAATTCAGGTTCAGCGTGTGACGAGAAGGCCGCAGGCCCGCCCTTCCCCTGCCTACTCGGCTACTGTCTCCACCCAGGCCTTGGAGGGCGCGATCCTCCCGAACGCCCTGCGGACCCTCAGCCACTCGTGGAGGATCTGGCTCGTCTCGGCGGCCGCCAGCAGGATCACGCAGATCCAGTACAGCCAGAGGAAGGTAGCCATCACCGTCGCCAGGGAGCCGTACACAACTCCCCAGTCAGGCTGCTGTATCGACCAGACGTAGAGCCTGGTCCCCGCCCAGGTGAGCAGCACCGCCGTCAGTGTCGCGACGATGGCCTGCCGCACGGAGACCCTCCGGTTGGGCGCCGCCCAGTAGAGGGTGAAGAAGAGCAGAGTGGTGAGGACTGTCCCGAGGATCTCGGCCGACCCCGTCCCGATGAGGTGACCGAGCAGGGGCCATCGCTCAGCCACCTTCCCCAGCCCGGAGTCCTTCACCAGGGAGGCGACGGTCGTCATCAGGAAGGCCGCGGCGAAGCAGACGGAGACGAGCAGGGCGAGGACGAAGTCGTACAGCTTCCCCAGGATGGGATGCCTTCCCGAGGGCACGTCGAAGATCCTGTCGAACGCAGTGCGGATGGTCCCGAACAGCCTGCTGACGAGCCAGAAGAGGGTCAGCACTCCCAGGAGCCCCGTTATCCCGGTGCCCGAGAGGACGACCTTCTCGATGTCCCCCGTTATGCGGTCGGGGAGGAGCGGTCCGGCGTGCTCCACCCATGCCCTCATGGTTCCGCGCAGCTCGCCGCTCCCCTGCAGTCCGAAGCTGGACAGGGTTATGACCAGAAGCGCCAGCGGAACCGCCGTGACGAGGAAGTTGAACGAGATGGCGGCCGCGGAGAAGTAGACGCTGTCGTCAGTCCATCTGTCGTAGAGCCTGCGGAGGAAGAACCGGACGAAGACCCGGCTCAGCCGGAAGAAGCGCAGCATCGACCGTCCCGCCTACTCCACGGTGACGCTCTTGGCCAGGTTCCTCGGCTTGTCCACGTCGCAGCCGCGTGCGACTGCGATGTGATAGGCGAGGAGCTGGAGCGGGATGACCGTGAGCAGGGGCATGAGAGGATCGGGGGCCGCGGGGACGGCAAGAACCCGGTCGCAGACGGAGGCGATGTCCTCGTCGCCCTCGGTGGCCACGACGACGACCCTGCCCTTCCGGGCCCTCACCTCCTGGATGTTCGAGAGTATCTTGTCGTAGGCCGAGTCGCGGACAGCTATCACGAGGACCGGCATGTCCTCGTCGATGAGAGCTATGGGGCCGTGCTTCATCTCGGCGGCGGGATAGCCCTCCGCGTGTATGTAGGATATCTCCTTGAGCTTGAGCGCGCCTTCCAGGGCGACCGGGTAGTTGTACCCGCGGCCGAGATACAGGAAGTGCCTGGCGTACGTGAACTCCCGGGCAAGCTCCGCGATGGAGTCGGACCGGTCGAGGATCGAGACCACCTTGGACGGGATGGCGGTTATCTCCCCCGCCAGCTCCACCCCCTGGCTCCGTGAGAGGTGCCCCCTCGCCCTGCCGAAGGCCATCGCTATCAGCGCGAGGACCATGACCTGGGAGGTGAACGCCTTGGTCGATGCGACGCCGATCTCCGGTCCGGCATGGATGTAGACCCCGGCGTCGGTCTCCCTGGCTATGGTCGAGCCCACCACGTTGACTATGCCGAAGGCCCTGCAGCCGCGCGCCTTGCATGTCCTCAGAGCGGCCAGCGTATCCGCCGTCTCGCCGCTCTGGCTGATGACGAACATCACCGTGCCGGGCTCCAGGACGCTGTCGCGGTACCTGAACTCGGAAGCGTACTCGACATCCACCGGAACCCTGCCGAGAGACTCGATCAGGTACTTGCCTATCAGAGCGGCGTGCCAGGAGGTCCCGCAGGCGGTGATGACTATCCTGGAGATAGCGTTCATGTCGGCCGCCGTGAGCCCGAGGCCCCCCAGGTGCGCAGTGCCCTCGTCGAGGTCGATCCTTCCCCTGAACGCATTCGTGAGGGACTCCGGCTGGCTGAAGATCTCCTTCAGCATGAAGTGCGGGAAGCCGTTCTTCTCTATCTCGGAGATGTCGCACTCGACGGTCTCCACCCGCTCCCTGAGAAGGCCGGCCGAGTTGGACGAGAGCCCCGAGAGGCTCACGTTGACCACTTCGCCGTCATCGAGGTAGATGACGTCGCGCGTGTGCGCGACCACCGCCGCCACATCGCTGGCCACCAGGTACTCGCCGTCCCCCACACCGACCACGAGAGGGCTTCCGTGCCTCGCGGCGACGAGCGTGCCCGGCTCGTCGGCCGAGACCACCGCGATGCCGTAGGCTCCCCTCACTCGGCCGAGGGCCGCCTTGACCGCCTCGAACAGCGACCTCCCCGAGGAGGCCTCCAGTCCGACGAGCTGGACGAGGACCTCCGTGTCCGTGTCGGAGGTGAACCCGATCCCCTGCTTCTCGAGGTCGCGCTTCAGCTCCTTGTAGTTCTCGATGATGCCGTTGTGGACCAGCGCGATGCGCCCGCCGAAGTCGATCTGCGGATGTGCGTTGCGCTCGGAAGGCTCTCCGTGTGTGGCCCACCTGGTGTGGGCGATGCCCGTGGTCGAGGAAGAGCCCATGATGGAGTCCATCGCCTCGAGGTCGCTCACCCTGCCGCGGCATCTTCTCACGAACAGGCCGTCACCGTTCTGGACGGCGTATCCGGCAGAGTCGTAACCCCTGTACTCCAGCCTCTTGAGGCCGGAGAGGAGGATGCCGAGGGCCGGCCTTCTCCCTACGTATCCGACTATTCCGCACATCGACCCGACACGATCCTCTCGAAGCGCTCGAATTGCGACCGGACTGCTTCCGGATCGCGATTCTCAGCTATGAACCGGACGACGGGCTCGGTCCCCGAAGGACGTATATGCATCCACCCGCCTTCCCTGGCGAACCAGAGGCCGTCGCGGAGGTCGTCGGGCTTCCCGAACACGGCCTCCAGCGCCTGCGCGAGTTCCCCGAACGGGAGCGTCGGCTGGACCCTGCGCTTCATCATCGAGTAGTGCGGGAACGAGTCCGCGAGTTCCCGGAGGCTGCAGCCGCTCCTGCGCATGAGGGTCACTACGCAGGCCATGGCGACCGCGCTGTCGCGGCCGGGGTGGAACGGGCGGTCTATGGCCCCGCCGTTTCCCTCCCCTCCGGCATCGGAGCCTCTGGCCTCCATCTCCTCCACCACGTTCACCTCTCCGACGGGGCTCCGGAAGAGCTCCCTGCCGTGCCTCGTGGCTGCGTCGGCCGCCATCGCCGATGTGGACAGGTTGACCACGGCAGGGCCGGGCCTGGAGGGCAGGAGGCAGTCCAGCGCCAGGGCAACCGTATGCTCCTCTCCCAGGATGAAGCCGTCTCCGGCGACGAGGGCAAGCCTGTCTCCATCCGGATCGAAGCCGAAGCCCACGTCCGCGCCGGCCGCCGCGACTGCCGCGGAGAGGTCCACGAGATTCTCCGCAGTGGGCTCCGCCACGCGGGGGAAGGAACCGTCGGAGAGCATCCCGCCGTTTATCGTCGTGTGTGCGATGCCGAGGATGTCGAGAAGCGCGGGGGCGAGGGTCGACGCGGTTCCGCCCGTGACGTCGAGCACGGCACGGAGAGGACGGCCCTCCCTGGCGACCCAGGGAAGCGACGCGGCGGCCAGTGCGTGCCTCTCCACGGAGCCCGGGAGCTGGAGGGGCTTCCCGACCGTCCTGAAGTCAGCGGTCTTCCTGGGCCTGGAGAGCATCTCCAGCAGGATGGCCCTGCCGGGCGCCCTCAGGAACACGCCGTCCGGGCCTATCAGCTTGAGGGCGTTCCAGTCGCCCGGGTTGTGGCTCGAGGTGACTGCCACGCCCCCGGCGGCCCCGAGGCGGATGGTCTCCAGCTGGACGGTCGGCGTGGGCACCACACCCAGGAGGACCGGCCTGCATCCGACCGAGCAGAGGCCGGCCACCACCGCCGCCTCGACAGCCTCCCCGCTGGAACGGGTGTCCCTGCCCATGACCACCTCGCCGCTCCCGGACATCTCGCCGAAGCAGGCGGCGAAGGCGGTGGCGGACTCCACCGTCAGCGAGGAGCCGAAGACCCCCCGTATCCCCGAACCGCTGATTATCGGCTTGTCCATAGATGGTCCCCGGGCAGTGGAGCCGGCGATCGGAATCGAACCGATGACCTGCGCATTACGAGTGCGCTGCTCTGCCGACTGAGCTACGCCGGCCCGGTTTGGCGGACGGCAATCATACAACCGACGCGCCTGTCGTCAAAGACCCTTCAGCAGAGAGTTCCCCCCTCCGAAGAGGTCGATCATCGCAGCGAAGCCGAACTGGCCGTATCCGAGGTCGGCGCTGGCTGCAGGGAACAGCATGGTGCTCTGGCCGTCGATGTCCGCCTTGTCGAGCTGGACGCTGATGAAGGCGCGCCTGTACTCCAGCCTCCCCGCGACCGGTCCGGCGATCGGGATGTCCAGACCCGCGCAGAACCCGAATCCGAGGCTCGAGCCGGAGGCGGCCACCTGCCTGCCGAAGTTGTCGGTTCCCGAGTAGTCGCCGGTCACCCAGACGGCCCCGGGCCCGGCGAAGACCGAACAGCCGGGGACGACCGGCAGGCCCGTCCGGAACGACGGGAAGGCCGACACCAGAAGGGCCGAGACCTTCCCGTTCCAGCCCGTGCCCTCGGCGGCCTTCTTGCTGAACTTCTCGGCACCGAGCGTGAAGCAAAGGGGACCCGAGGCGTCGAAGTCGATCCGGAAGCCCAGGGTGGTGCCCGGCGTGAGGAACCTGTCGGAGTAGCCCGGATCTGTCGGGGAGGCATCGGATGCCAGTGCTCCGGCTCTCACCACCAGCCCGTCGGCGGCGCAGACGGCCGACAGGACGAGCGCCGCGGCGACAGGCGCCCTCAACTCCTCCTCCCCTGCCCTGCGAGCCCCGCGGAGATGTGCTCGAGCAGTCCGCCGGATTCCAGTATCTCGATCATCTCGGGGGGGAGCGCCGGAAACGGGAACTTCGCGGAGCCGACCGTCACGGCGCCCGCCCGGGGATCGACGGCGACCTCGTCGCCCGGGCGCCAGGCCTCGACGGCCCCGGGGCACTCGACGAGAAGCAGGCCCTGGTTGATCGAGCTCCTGTAGAAAATGCGGGAGAAGGACTTGGCCACGACGGCCGCGACCCCGGCGTACCTGAGGCCCAGCGCGGGCTGCTCCCTGCTGGAGCCGCATCCGAAGTTGCGCCCGGCCATCACGATGTCGCCGGGCCTGACCCTGGCGTGGAAGTCCGGATCGAGGTCCTCGAAGAGGTGCTCCATGATGTCCGGACCCTTCGAGCACGAGTAGGTGTACTTCCCGGGGAACAGGAGGTCGGTGCTAATGTCGTCCCCGGGATAATGGAAGACCGCCATCCTCGTCAGACCTCCCGCGGGTCGACTATCTCGCCCGCTATTGCTGATGCCGCCGCCGTCTCCGGCGAGCAGAGGTAGATGGACGAGTCCTTCTCCCCCATCCTCCCGCGGAAGTTGCGATTGGCCGTGGAGAGGCACTTCTCGCCAGGCGCCAGCGCACCCTGGTGGGCTCCGAGGCAGGGCCCGCATCCGGGAGGGATGACGACTGCTCCGGCCTCGACGATCTCCTGCATGTAACCCGCCTTCATCGCCTGGACGTATACCTCCCTCGACGCGGGCGCCGCGATGAGCCTCACCGAGGGGGCGACTCTGGCCCCCCTGAGGATCTCCGCCGCCGCCCTGAAGTCGTCCAGCCTCCCGTTGGTGCAGGTGCCGAGGAGGACCTGGTCGATCCTCGTCGGCTCCAGGTCTTTCACGGGGATGGCGCTGTCCACGGCATGGGGCCTTGCCACCATCGGAACCATCGACTCCAGGTCGTAGTCGAAGCTGGCCGCGAACGGGGCGTCGTGGTCGCTCCAGACGGCAAGCGTGCAGCTCGCCTCCCTGTCGCGGAAGAAGGAGCGCGTCTGCCCGTCGGCCGGGAAGACCGCGATCTTCGCCCCCATCTCGACCCCCATGTTGGTCATGGTCATCCGCTCGGAGATCCTCAGCGAGGAGACTCCGGGGCCGTGGAACTCGACCGCCTTGTAGTTGGCGCCGTCAGCGCCCAGATCGGCGATGATCCTCAGGATCGCGTCCTTCGCTGAGACCCTCCGCCTGAGGCCGCCCTCGATGTTGAAGCTCAGCGTCTGCGGCACCTTCAGCCATGTCCTCCCGGTGATCCAGAGCCCAGCGGCCTCCGTCCTGTCGATCCCCGTCGCGAAGCAGTTGAATGCACCGTAGGTACAGGTGTGGCTGTCACTCCCGAGGATGAGACTGCCGGGCGGGCAGAGGCCCTTCTCGGGGATGACCTGGTGGCAGATGCCGGTCCCGAGATCGTAGAACAGCCTGATGTTCTGCCTCTTCACGAACGAGCGGATCGAGGCGTGCATGGCTGCGTCCCGGGAGGTGTCGGCGGGAATGACGTGGTCGAGGACTATCGCCAGCCTGTCCGGGAACCTGACCGAGCCTCCGGGGAAGGCGGCCTCGAACTTGTCGATGATGGCTGCGCTGTTGTCGTGGCTGAGGACGAGGTCCGGCTCCACGAAGACGATCTCGCCCTCGCGCACTTCCCGGCCGGCCGCCCTGCCGAGAACCTTCATTGCGAAAGTCTGTCCCATCGACGACCTCCCGCGACATGTGCGGCTTCCCGTGCGGCTAGTATTCTATCAATAACACCGGTCCTTGTTCCACAACAAACAGGAGGTGCTCGTCTGAGGGTCCTCAAGGGGAGAGCGGAGATCGAGGAATCCGCCGCCGATCTTCTCAGGGACGAGTCCAACCTGTCGGGCTCGTGGTGCGAGGAGGCGGCCTGGCCGGAGACTGCAGCCGAAGCGGCATCCTACGTGGCCTCGGCCCCGGGGCGCGGAGGCGTGACCATCTCGGGCGGGAGGACGGGAATAGTCGCGGGCGCTCTCCCCATGGGAGGATGCGTCCTCAGCACGGCCGCCCTCCTCGGTACGGCCCCCGGCGTCAGGCCGGGGAGCCTGAGGACGGGCGCCGGCGTCCTTCTCGGGGACTTCAGGTCGGAAGCTGCGAAGCTGCTGCCCGGCTGGTTCTTCCCACCGGATCCCACCGAGGAGACAGCCTCCATGGGTGGCATGGCCGCCACGGACGCCTCGGGCTCGGACAGCTTCCTCTACGGGTCCACCAGGAAATGGGTCCTGGCGCTCGAGGCCGTGCTGTCCGGAGGCAGGATCATCCATCTCGAGCGGGGGCAGTGCGTCTTCGGTCCGGACGGGAGGTGCAGCCATCCGGAGACAGGGGTCCTCAGCATGTCCCCGGCGGGGAGGAGCCTGCCCAAGAACGCGGCAGGATACATGCTGGAGAAGGGGATGGACCTCATGGACCTGCTGCTGGGCTCCGAAGGCACCATGTGCCTGATCACCGCCCTGGAGGTAGCCCTCTGCCGGAACCCCGGGGAGATGATCACCGTCGTTGCCTTCCCCGACTCCGAGGAGGCTGCGTGGGGACTGGTCGCGGGCCTTCGCTCCTCCGGGGCGAGGGTGAGGGCCCTGGAGGCGATGGACTCGGACTGCCTGAGGTTCCTTGCCGGCCACCCGACGGAGGGAGTCCCGACCCCTCCGGCAGGCGCGGGATCAGCCGTGATCTGCCGGCTCGAGGCGCGGGCCGGCTCGCTGGAAGACTCGATGGGCGCGGTCTGGGACCTGCTGGAGCGCTTCGGCGTGGAGGAGGACCGCGTCTGGGGGGGAACAGAGGAGGCCGAGCAGAAGAGGATCAGGGCATTCCGGCACGCACTGCCGGAGGCCGTGAATTCCGAGATCGCCTCGCGGAGGGCGTTCGTCCCGGGGATACACAAGCTGGGAAGCGACGCGGCGGTGCCGCCGGAGGCCCTCCCGTCCTTCTACGACGACATATCGGGACTCCTGAGGGGCGCCGGGCTCGAGCACCTTGTCTTCGGGCACGCGGGGCAGGGACATCTCCACGCGAACATCCTCCCCTCCAGCCCTGGGGATCTGCATGCCGGAGAGGAGCTGATGGACGAGATCGCCCGGACGGCCGTGCGCGCCGGCGGGACCGTGTCGGCCGAGCACGGACTCGGGAGGCTGAAGGCCCATCAGCTTGCTATGATGTACTCGGACAAGGAGATCGAAGGGATGAGGCGCCTCAGGCTGGCCCTCGACCCGGATCGGGCGTTCGCGCCGGCGATCCCCTGGCCGTGAGGGCCCCGGCGGCACGGCTACTTGACAGGCACGTCCGGCTGGGCACTATCTTGCGGTCGGGAGGAGCATCCCGGAAAGGACCGAGGCGACCATGGTGACAGGCGGCCCCCAGGTCTTCTGCGACGTGTGCTCACGGGGCGTCACGCTCAGCTGGGAGCACATCTACAGGTGCAGGGGCTGCGGCAGGGTCGTCTGCAAGGACTGCTTCCGCCCTGAGCTCAAGCTCTGCTCCGAGTGCGAGCACGACCTCCAGAAGGCCAGAGGGACCAGCAGGGCCCTCGACCGCAAGCCGGGCGATCTGAAGAAGGAGCTCCGTCGGAGGCGCCTCAACGCGCTGAAGTGGATCGTGGTGGGGCCCCTGGTGATCCTGACGGTCACCGGAGGGCTCTGGCTCATCTACCCGAAGACCGTCTTCTGGCTCACCATTGCGACGGTCCACTCCCTGATGTCGATCTTCGCCGGCCTGGCCCGCTACCCCTGGAGGCAGTCCTGAAGGGACCCCGGAGGGGCCGGGGTCAGGCCCCGGCCTGATCCCAGGGCACGCCGCGGCCGGTCCTCTCCCTCACGTGTTCCAGCCCTATGGAGAGAAGGATGCGGACATGATCGTCCGCCAGCCTGTAGTAGATGTGCCTTCCCTGCCTGCGGGGCACCACCAGGCCTTCGGCCCGCAGGAGCCTGAGCGAGTGGGAGACTGCCGAGACGCTCACCCCCGCACGACCGGAGAGCTCGCAGACGCACCTCTCCCCGGAGATCAGCATCATGAGAAGGCGGAGCCTGGTGGGATCCGATGCCTGCGAGAAGAGCGACGCGAGGCCGAGGACTTCCTGCTCCTCCTCGGAAGAGAAGGCCGGCGAGGCGGCGCCTTCAGACGAGTCGTGCATGATGGCCGAGACCCCTCAGCGTCTCGAGCGCCCTCGCGGCGTCGAAGCCCGGCCCTGCGCTGAGCGCCACGGTACCGCGGCCACGCGCGACAACGGCGGACCTGACTCCTTCGAGCGACATCAGAGCCTCCCGGACTTCCGACATGCACCCCTCGCAGCAGACTTCGCTGACGGAGATCGTCAGCCTGCGGCGGCCGAAGCGCCCCGCCAGACGCCTCCGGGCCCAAGAGACCAGGTCCGCGCCCGCCAGCCAGGCGATGCCTGCCGCGAGAAGCACTCCTGCCGCCGCACGAAGGAGATACAGGGGCTCGACGCCTGCAGTTGCATGCACCGGCACCTCCGGGGAGATGCCTTCGAGGACAAGGCCGGCCAGGAGGCTGAACAGCACGATGGATGAGAGGTAGATCGCCAGGACCCTGCTGCCCATGGTCTTCCTGACGGCACCGAGCGAGGCCGCGTTCGTGGCGGGTCCCGCCATGAGGAACACCACGGCGGCACCCGTCGGGAGGCCGGCGTGGACCAGCGACGCGGCGAGCGGAACCGAGGCCGTGGAGCAGACGTAGAGAGGGATTCCGAGAGCAAGGGCCGCCAGCAGGCCGAGTGGGCCTCTCACCCACGGCACGCCTTCGAGGGAGCCCGCCGGGAGGAACGTCCCGAGGATCGCCGAAACAACCGTCCCGATGACGAGGACCCCGTAGAGATCGCGCAGCATGACTCCGAAGGAGTACCTCCAGAGCCTGGCGATCGGCCCTGCGGCCTCCTCCTCCCTCGTGCAGGCCCCTCCGGAGGGGTCGACCGGAGGGGTCCCGGCGCCGGGGCGGATCGCATCCACGACCACGCCGCTCACGAAGCCGGCGACTACCGAGACGATGACCTTGACTGCGGCCACGGCCCAGCCGAGCATCCCCGCGGTGAGGATCACGGATTCGATTCCTGTCTCGGGAGTGGTCACCAGGAAGGACGTGGCTGCCCCGGGAGAGGCGCCCTCCCGCCTCAGGGTGACCGCAGCCGGAACGACGCCGCAGGAGCACAGCGGCATCGGCACTCCCAGGAGGGCGGCCCTTGCCGAGCTCAGCGGTCCGGGTCTGCCCAGGCTCTTCGTGATCCTGTCACGCCTGAGGAATACGCGCAGGATCCCCGCCACGAGGAGACCGAGGAGGAGGGAAGGGGCGAGATCCGTCCAGACTCCCGCGATTCCGTGGAGAAGCGTGCGCAGCATCGATCGTGCCCTTCGGTTGTATGTAATACTTGAACAAGTATGCAATGATGAGAAGGCGAAGCACAAGGGGCTGGACGGTCCGACCCGGCAAGGCTACTGCAGAGAGGCTGCCGACCGGGCCTCTTCGTCGAGGGCCCGCAGGATCTCCCGGAGGACGGGGTCCGTCCCGGGAGAGAGATGTGCCGAGGAGTAGTCGTCGATGATCGAGGATCCGCGCTCGAAGTCCCTGGATCGGCTCTCGAGAACCTTCGCCGACATCTCCTTCAGTGTGGTCCCGTAGATCGCCAGGAGCTCTCCGGGACTGCGCCCGGGGAACTCATGCCCGAGGTCCGTGGTGACGGCTTCGGCGCTTCCGGGACCCGGGCCCAGGCGGCGGACGAAGTCGCGCAGGAGGATCCAGGCCGTGAAGAGGTCGTAGCCCTCGATGCCCCGCAGCCTGGATCTCTCGGTCATGAAGCACGCCCCGATCCCCGGGATCTGATCGGCGGTGTAGTGCTCCCGCCCTTCGGCACGGCGCAGCCTGCCCCTCGCCTCGAGCACCATGCCGAGTGCCGACGCACCGGCGGGGCCCTCCGGCGCCGGGGACCTCGACGCCTTCCTCCTCTCCTCGTACTTCCGCAGGTTCCTGAGGAGCGCGAAGAGGTTGCCGTAGATGACCCAGCCGGGCCTGATCTCCAGCATGCCGGGCTCGAGGCCGGGACCCGCCGACGAAGGCCCGGTGACCAGCGAGAACGGGAACTCGAGCCGTTGCGGAGGCACCACCACTCCGGTCGCGATGACCGTCCCTGGAGCGCGCTCCAGGCTTATGGGAAACTTCACGGAGCACCCGAGCCCGAGGAAGACGCCGCTTCCCACGGAGGCTTCCTGGTCGGGGAGCCTCGAGGTGTGGTTGCTGCCCATGTTAGCCCCGTAGCCTACATTGCCGCATCCCCCGGGCCATCTCACGGCGACCAGGAGCGACTCGTGGTGCGCCGCCACGAGGGGACCTATCAGACTCGCGGCGATCTCCCCGCAGCCTTGCGAGCAGTCGGGGCCCAGGAGCGAGCCGGACAGCCTCGCACCCCTCTCCACCAGGGCTCTCTCCCCGACTATCGAGTCCGATACGCTGGCGTGGCCCTGGACAGTCGCTCCCCATTGCAGGGCGGAGCCGGTCACGATCGATCCGTCGGCGATCCGCGAGCCTTCCCCGCTCCCACCGAGCATGATGCAGTCCCTGACCGAGCAGGCGGCCTCGATCGAGCACTCCTCGCCGAGGAAGACGCTGTCGACCAGGGCCGTGCACGTGATGCTCGAGTTCCTGCCGATCCTCCCCTTCGTCATGCCCTCGACGAAGGAGGCCAGGTCGTCCACCCCGGCTTCGTACGCGGCCCGGACCCCCGGTTCGATCCTCCCCGAGGTGAGGGCCTCCGCCAAGTCGACCCGGAGCGTGGGCACCGCCCGGAGCCTGCGCTCACCCGTCTCGCAGCCCAGCTCGAGCGGTACGCCCGTCCCCGCGCGGGATCCCGCGGCATGGCTCACCGAGTGGCAGAAGAGGATTCTTGCGCCGTCCTCTACGAGGAAGCCCCTGAGCATGCCCACCCGGTCGACGCTCACCAGGCCCGAGAGGTCGCAGTCCCTTATGGTCGAGGATCGCAGGAGCGAGCCCGACACGATGTCCAGCCTGACCGTGCCCTCGAACCGGCAGTCGACCGCAGCCTCCAGGGCGGCCCTCCCGGACACCGCGACCCCTGTCCAGTCGGGACTGCTGTTGCCGCAGGACTCCAGACGGGAGACCTCCGCGTCCTCGAGCCTCCGCCAGCGGATCCCCTGGAGCTGAGGATCCACCGCCTGGCGTGCCTGCCGAAGACACTGCTCGATCAGGCGGAGCAAGTCGTCATGGGTCATGTCGAACCTGTCGTCAGGCGCACCTTCCCGGAGGGCGTCGCCGGATCCTAGAGCCTGGCCAGAAGGGTCCTGAAGAAGGTCCAGAACCGGGCGGTGGACGAAACGCTGACCTTCTCGCCGGGCACGTGCACATCCCGGATGTCCGGCCCCATCGAGATCATGTCCATCCCCCCTACGGCGGCACCGATGATTCCGCACTCGACTCCCGCGTGGACGGTCTCGACCGAGGCATCGTGTCCCGAGAACTCCTTCCAGACCAGCGCGGCCGTCCGGAGCAGCGGAGACAGCGGATCCGGCCTCCATCCGGGGTAGCTCCCGCCGGTGATGGCGCGGCAGCCCGCCAGGCGGGCGATGGCCAGGATCCTCTCTGCGAGTCCGTACTTGGCCTCCTCCAGGAGGCTCCTGAGGGTGAGCGCCGCGACCATGCCGTCGCCCTCGAACCCGAGGGTGGCCAGATTGTCCGAGGTCTCCACCAGCGTGGGCTCCACGCCGCTCATCTTCTCGACCCCGTGAGGGAGCGCGAGCACGAGGTCGAGCGCTCTCCTGGCGGACTCCGGGGTGAGGACCCTCGTGGGACGGGCGTCGAAGGGCCTCAGCCTGATCTCCATGGCCGGCTCGATCCCGGCGAACTCCGCCCGCCTCTCCTGCTCGACCGCGGAGACGATCGACACGCACTGCGCCTCCCTGGAGGAAGGCATCATCAGCAGGGCGGATGCGATCCTTGGAATGGCGTTCCTCTTGGTCCCCCCCGCCAGCGACACGACCGAGACCCCGCAGGAGTCGACAAGCCTCGACACGGCCCTGGCCATGACCCTGATCGCGTTCGCCCTGCTCCTGCCGATCTCCATCCCGGAGTGCCCGCCCTTCAGCCCGCCCACCGTCAGGGCGTAGGGCGAGAGGTCGCCCGCGGGCTGGACGAACGAGAGCGGCATCTCGACGAGGATGTCGAGGCCTCCCGCGCATCCTATGCAGAACCGGCCCTCGGACTCGGAATCGAGGTTGATGAGCCTCCTGGCGCTGATCCACGAAGGGTCGAGATGGCTTGCACCGGTCAGACCGCGCTCCTCGTCGACCGTGAAGAGGCACTCCAGCGGAGGGTGCTGGGCGTCGTCGTCCTCGAGCAGAGCCATCATGAGGGCGACGCCGATGCCGTTGTCGGCACCCAGCGTGGTCTCCTTCGCCGTGACCCAGTCGCCTTCGACCTCGGGGGCTATCGGATCCGAAGCGAAGTCGTGCGAGCTCCCGGCCGCCTTCTCCGCGACCATGTCGAGATGCGCCTGGACGGCGATCGGTAGCGAGTCCGAGGCAAGGCCGGCCCCGGGCTTGTAGATCATCACGTTGCCACTCTCGTCGCGCTTCCAGCGGAGACCCAGCTCCCTCGCGAAGTCGACCACCAGCTCGGAGGCGGCGGACTCGTCCCCGGACGCGCGAGGCACCCTGCACAGCTCGCCGAACCAGTACCAGATCCTCTGGGGTTGGAGCGAATCGAAGCTCGGCGGCATCTGCCTACCTGCCTTCCCGGCTCGAGTTCAGGAAGAAGCGGAAGAACCGTCCATCGGTCTCGGGGTCGGGCCCGCCCAGCGCGATCGAGGCTGCGTCGAATCCGACCGAGGCTATGTCGGCGGACTTCTGAAGGAAATGGCGGTTGCCGGACTCCCGGTCGAACTCGGGGTGGAACTGGACCCCGAAGAGCCCGAGCGACTCGTCGAGGAAGGACTGGATCACGGTGTGCCCGTTCCATGCCAGCACCATGGCCTTCTCCGGGAGGGAGACGACTTCGTCGAAGTGGTACTGGAAGATCCTGCAGGACCTCGGAACACCGATCCGCCCGGACGCCATCGGGCTGAAGCGGATCTCACCCCAGCCGACCTCGACCCCGGCGGGGTTCCTCCGCACGGCCGCTCTCCCCAGCACCGCGCGGGCGAGAAGCTGATGGCCGTAGCAGATCCCCATCTGCATGACGCCACGCTCGATCCCCGTCCTGATGAAACCCTCTGAGGCCGCCTGGAACGGCGCATCGTCGCAGATGGAGAGGGAAGAGCCCGTGTGGATCACCCAGCCGTGGCGGCCTGCCTCGGGGAAGCCCTGCTGGCGGAGAGGTGCGAAGATCTCGAGCTCGAAGCCCTCCGGCATCCACCTGCGGATGAGAGGGGTCTCCGACTCGTCGACAGAGTAGTCCAGCAGAAGGACGGTCTTCTTCAACGAACCCCCGCCGATGGTTTGGACCGCATGACCCGGCCGCTCAAACATAAGCTCTGCGAACCCGTGCACAACAAGAGGCCCTCACTCCTCCACGAACCTGGTCTCCCACGTGAGCGGGGCGGCCCGGCGGAGCATGGCGGAGACGCCGCAGTACTTCTCCTGCGAGAGGGCGACGGCCCGCTCTATCTTCCCGCGGGGCAGATCCCTGCCGCGGAACACGTATACCAGCCTTATCGCGCTGAAGACGACGGGGTGGTCCTCCGTCGTGTCGGCCTCTGCAGTCAGCTCGAATCCGTATCCCTCGACTCTCATCTTCTTCAGGATCGAGACCACGTCCATCCCGGTGCACCCGATGAGCGCCGAGAGGAGGAGGCCCTTCGGTCTGGGGCCCCGGTCGGCGCCGCCGAAATCCGGCGTGCTGTCGAGGGTGAACTCGTGCCCGTCCTGCAGCATCGAGAAGGCCATCCCACCGCTCCATATCCCCGAGCTTTCCGCCATCGCCGCCTCCTATCACTTGCACCGCCACCCCGGGCCTCGAATACTCCCGTGTAACATCCCCGCACGAGGGAGACTCGGTCAATGAGCCTGAAGGGAACGGCCGGCAGATTCGTCAGGCGCTCGACGCGCTTCCCGGGATTCCGCCTGCGCGAGAGCTCACGCTTCCTCAACGTGCGCATGGACACGACGAACAGGTGCAACCTGAGGTGCTCCATGTGCCCCATGAGGCTGTCCGATTCGGACCCGGGCAGGGTGTGGCACGACATGGACGAGGGGCTTTTCGGGAAGATCGCCCGGGAGGTCTTCCCTCTGGCGGGGACGGTGGCCATCTCCTGCGGCGCGGAGCCACTGTGCAATCCGGCGTTCGAGGACCGGCTGGAGGTCCTCTACAGGTCCGACGTTCCGGTTCGGGAGATGGTGACGAACGGCCTTCTCCTGACGCCGGACCGATCGGAGAGGATCCTCGCGTGCCCGCCCACGTCTCTCTTCGTCTCGATAGACGGCGCCTGCGCGGAGACTCACTCGTCCATCAGGGGGGGCTGCAGCCTGAAGGCTGTCCTCGAGAACCTGGCAGCGCTCGTGAGGCTCAGGGGACGCAGACGCTTCCCTCTCGTCAGCTTCAGCACGACTCTCCAGAGAGGGAACCTGGGGGAGCTGGAGGACATCGTGCGACTCGCCGGATCCGCGGGAGCCGCAGCCGTAGGCGTGGTCCCGCTGGTCCCCTACGAGGGCCTCGACACTTCGGCCGGAGCCCTGGACATGTCCGCCCCCGAGGTGTCGGCGGCGGTCGATGCGGCCGCACTAAGGGCCCGCGAGCTCGGGATCGGCTTTTCCGTCTCGGCAAGACAGGAGCGCGATCCGTCGGAGCCCTGTCCGTACTGCATGTCCTGGATCTACATCGATCCTGACGGGCTCGTGGATCCCTGCCCCTACTGGGACACCTCGGCGCCCCTCGGCGACCTTCGCAAGGCCTCCTTCCGGGAGATATGGGAGAGCAGGAGCTACGAGGCGCTGAGGTCGGTGCCGGACTCGCCGTCGTGCGCTTCCTGTCCCGAGGTCAGAGGCACCGGAAGGGCCGAGATCCGGAAGACGGGCGCCCAGACTACCGTCAAGGGAAGCTGTTCAGCCCCATGAAGCTGGAGACGAGCCAGATCCCCCCGCGCTGACGTGCCAGCACGATCTCACTGGGCATGCTGATGCCGGTCTCGGTGTTGAAGTTCACATGCAGGACAGCGCTGTTCCTCGACATGTCCTGGCTGACGATCTCCATCGAGTACGGCGCATAGCGCGCCATCATGATCGGAAGGGCCACGGTCTTCCTCAGGTAGTCGTGCTCGTCCCAGCCCGCTATCTCGTCGGCCGCGGCCGTGTAGCCGGCTGACGCCAGCCTCAGCATCGTCGCCTCGGGATCATCCCTCAGCTGGTCCTTCAGTGTCGAGAGGTTGTCCCCGACCATGCGCAGGACCTCGGGGGACACGAGAGTGTCGACGGCCGTCGAGTCGCCGGACCGCAGAGCGTCGAACATGAGGCCGGCCACAACGGTGGGATCGTCGGTCGTGGAGGGCCAACCGGCTGATGCCAGCACAGCAAGGGGGAGCAGCCAGCACGATATCACCTTCATGGCGCACCCCGCATTCCGGGCAATGCCCGCTCTATTATAAACGCAGGCGGCGCCGGCGTAAGGCTTCAGGCGCGAGTCTTCCAGACCCCCACCGTCTCGATCAGGCACCTGAGGGCCAGCTCGAGGCCTTCCTCCGCTATCCACTCGCCCTTCGAGTGGAACATCTCGCCCCCCGTCGGCAGGTTGACGCAGGGGACCCCCATGAAGGAGAGCCTGGACCCGTCGGTGCCCCCGCGGATGGAGCCTTCCGTAGGCTCCAGCCCTGCTCTGCGCGCCCCTTCCAGGGCGTATTCCACGAGGCGCCTGTCCCTGTTCAGGATCTCCGCCGGGTTGCTGTACTGCTCCCGGAACTCGAGTCCGACGCCTGCGGACGGGTAGGACGAAGCGAAGAACTCGCGGAGGGCTTCCAGCCTCCTGCGCCTGGAGGCCATCCCCTCCGGCCTGAAGTCGCGGAGTATCATCCTTAGCCTGGCCTCGGACGCAGTTCCCGAGATGGCCATGGGGTAGTCGTAGCCCTGCAGGCCCTCGCTGTTCTCCGGCATCTCCTCCGGCCTCAGGGAGGAGACGATCTCGCAGGCGATCCTCAGCGCGTTGGTCATTATCCCCCTCGCACTGCCGGGGTGAACCTGCCTGCCTGTTATCAGCCAGTCCGCGGAGACCGCGTTGAAGGTCTGGGACTCGATCACTCCCAGCGCACTCCCGTCGACGGTATAGGCGAAGTCCGCGCCGAACCTCCCGACTTCGAAGTGCTCGACCCCCCTGCCCGCCTCTTCGTCGGGCGTGAATGCGACCGAGATGGACGGCCTGGGGAGGGAGCCGTCCGAGATCATGATCCGGCAGAGCTCCATGATGATGGCAACCCCGGCCTTGTCGTCCGCTCCGAGAAGCGTCGTCCCGTCGGAGGTGACGATCGTTCCGCCCTCGTACCTCGCCATGTCGGCAGTATTGGCCGGATCGATGACGACGCCGTCACGGAGATGAATCGGCGAGCCGTCCCACTTCCCGTGAAGGATCGGCCTCACGCCCGCTCCGGGCGCCTCCGCCGAGGTGTCGACATGAGCCACGAGACCCAGGACCGGCTTCCCGGCCTCCCCGGGGAGCCTCGCGTACAGGACTCCGTGATCGCCGAGGTACACCTTCTCCATGCCCATGCCGGCGAGCTCGGCCTCGAGCAGGCGCAGCAGGTCCCACTGGCAGGCGGTGGTGGGGCTCGTCGGGGACGACTCGTCCGAGGTCGTGTCCATCCCGGCATACCTGAGGAACCTCTCCAGGACGCCGCTCATCCTTGCTCCTTTCACGGCCGGTGCTGGTATAGTATATAGGCCTTCCGAGAAAGCAGCCCGTCATGTGCGACAGGATCCGGAGCCCGGCTTTATGGAGAATTTTCTGACCGTGGTCGAGGTTGCCAGATGTCTGGGCCTGTCCATCCCGGAGACCGAGAGGGCCCTCAGGAAGAGCGGCCTGCACAGCTCGTTCGTGGCGGGAGTCCAGAGGTACCACAGGGACGAGCTGCTCCACTGGCTCGAGATCCACTTCGGGAGCCTCACCGTGGACAGGCTGAGGACCGTCGACTACTCGAACGCCTCCACCGCCGGCCTCGACCCGTCCCAGACCTATGCCTCCGCACTCCTCGAGTCAAATGTGCACTCGTGCGTGCCGGCCCGCACCAGGTCCTCCCTCCTCAGGACCCTCGCGTCCATGGCATGCAGGACCGAGCTCACCTGGGACGAGCCCCTACTCTACGACCAGCTGTGCGAGCGCGAGGAGGCCTCCTCCACGGCCCTCCCGAACGGGGTCGCCTTCCCCCATCCGAGGGACATCAGGAAGCTCTACGTCGAGGGCGACATACTCCTGCTGGCCCGCACCGCTTCGCCGATTCCGTTCGGTGCCCCCGGCGGGAGGCTGACAGGGCTGTTCTTCCTGCTGATGTTCACCTCTCCGAGCGTTCATCTGCACGTGCTCGCGAGGCTGAACAGGATCGTGAGGAGCGAAGAGGTGGTCAGGAGCCTGGAGGAGGCCGAGGACGACTCGGCCATGATGCGGACGGTGAGGAAGGCCGAGGAGGCGATAGTCGCTGCGGGGAAGGATGCCGTCAGGAGGCAGTAGTCGGGGGCCGGCCGCCGGAGCCCCCCTTCGGAGGTCTATGGAAGCATTCAGGGGAAGAAGCATCATCTCCCTAAGGGACATGACCGTGGAGGACCTCAGGAGGATAGTCCGGACGGCCTCGACTGTCAGAAGCGGAGATGCCGGGATGTTCCTCGCCGGCAGGACCATAGCGGTGATGTTCTTCGAGCCCTCGACCAGGACGAGGCTCTCCTTCGAGTCGGCGGTGCTGAAGAGCGGAGGGCAGGTCTTCGGCTTCGCCAACCCTTCCTCGTCCTCACAGAGCAAGGGCGAGTCCTTCGCCGACACCATCAGGACGATCACGGGCTACTGCGACGCGATGGTGATCCGCCATCCGGTCGAAGGCGCGGCGAGGCTGGCCTCCGAGCTGGCTTCCGTACCGGTGATCAACGCGGGAGACGGCGCCAACCAGCACCCTACGCAGACCTTCCTCGACCTGTTCACGATACACGAGGAGTTCGGAAGCCTGGACGGACTGAAGATAGGCCTGATGGGCGACCTCAAGTACGGCAGGACCGTGCACTCGCTCGCCCTCGCGATGGCGAGATTCGGCGCCGAGCTGACCTTCATCTCTCCGCACGTGCTGAGGATGCCCGACGCATACAAGGAGGAGCTTGCGGCCGCCGGCACGAAGTTCTCCGAAGTCCAGCAGCCGGAGGAGGCCGGGACGGGTCTCGACGTGCTGTACGTGACGAGGATCCAGAGGGAGCGGTTCGGCGACCCCCAGGAGTACGAGAGCGTGGCCCACTGCTACCGGGTGACCGCCGAGACCGTCGCTTCGCTGGGCGGCAGGGTCAGGATCCTGCACCCTCTGCCCAGGGTCGACGAGATAGCCGAGGAGGTCGACCAGTTGCCCAATGCCATCTACTTCAGGCAGGCGCACAACGGCGTCGCCACGCGCCAGGCCCTGCTCGGCCTGGTGACGGGAGGGCTCTCATGACCGAGAGGACCTACAAGGTGTACGCCATCGGGAACGGCACCGTCATCGACCACATTCCGACCCCCCTGGCGCTGAAGGTGGTGAGGCTGCTCGGACTGGGGAGCGAAGGGATCCTGACCATAGGGATAGGCTTCACCTCGAAGCGGCTGCCGGGCGGCAAGGACATAGTGAAGATCGAGAACAGGGCCCTCTCGAAGAGCGAGACCGACATGATCGCCCTCATAGCCCCCGAGGCCACCATCAACATCATCGCGGGCGACAGGGTGGTGGAGAAGAGGCGGATATCCCTTCCGGACAGGGTCAGCGGCATACTGCGATGCCCGAATCCCAACTGCGCCACCAATATGCTCGGAGCGACAACCGTCTTCGATCTGGTCGATGCCGCGGGTCCCGTCTATCGGTGCCACTTCTGCGAGCGGACGACGAGGGTGGAGGCCGATCTGCTGGTCAGCCAGGCGAGGATCTGAGAGGACGATGGCAGGGACGGGACGAACGGCACCCCTCGGCGGACCGGGGTGGCGCCGCGCGGATGCGGCGGCTGCTCTCCTCTGCGCGGCATACGGCCTGCTGCTCTATGCCCTGCTGTCCTCCCTGCCCCTCTTCGGCGATGCAGTGGGCTATGCCTACAGGACGGCCGACTGGATAGCGCGCTCCGGGATGAGCCTCGTCCCCTCCGGGACCGGACGGGGCGCACAGGCGATGGGCCATCCCGCTGCATACTTCTGGATCTGGGCGCTCCTGATGAGGGTGTTCGGCGACACCGTCCGCGTGGCGCATCTGCTTCCCGCCCTGTTCGCGGCACTCGCGGTCTTCTCGACCTGGCTGCTGGCCTCCAGGATGGCTGGAAGGGCGGCGGGCGCATGGGCGGCTCTGTCCCTCGGAGTCAGCCCGCTCTTCCTCGCCCAGGCGATGCAGCCCCTGCAGGACGTCCCGTTCGCCGCCTTCGCGGCCCTGTCGATGTGGAGCTTCCACCGCCGGCGTCCGCTCGCCGCCGCGGCGTGGTGCGCTGCGGCGACCGCATGCCGCGAGCAGGCGATGCTTCTGGCCGGCTGCTTCGTGATCGTGGAGGTGATGCACTCGGGGTTCCGGAGGGTGCCCCGTCTGCTCCTCTACTGCTCTCCCGTCCTGGTCATCGTTGCCACCGGGCTGGTGAACCTGCTGGCCAACGGCTACTTCTTCAGGCCCGAGTACCTGGGTGCAACGCCGGGGCCGGCCGATGGATGGCTGGCGGACAGGACGAGGCACTTCTTCGGACACCTCTACGCGGGGGACGGAAGGTGGATCCTCGTGTCCACGGCACTTGCGGCAGGCCTGACGAGGGTCTCCAGGAGCAGGCTGCCAGTGGCGTCAGCCCTAATGCTCCTCTCGCCCGCCGTTCTCTATCCTCCTGGAAGGCTCCTCTGGCTGGCCGCGGCGGGCCTCGCCGCGCTGGTCCTCCTGGTTCGCCGGGGAGAGCTGCCGGAGCCGGCCGGGATGGTTCTGGTGGCCTTCCCCGCGGCCATGGCGGCCTTCCATGTGCTGATCGTCCTCGTCTCTCCGGACAAGGACCTGAACCTGTTCAGGTACCTCCTGGGGGCCTACCCGCCATTTCTCGTGTCCTGCTTCGCGCTTCTCCGCAGGGAGGGCGGAGTCAGGGCCGTCCATCTTGTCGGCCTGCTCTTCGTGGTGTTCACGGTCCTGGCAGGGACCAGGGCCGTCGATCGGGTGCAGCCGGACATCACACCGGCCTATCTGAGGCTGCCTTTCGCCGAGAGGCGGATGGTGGAGCTCGGGGCGTCCTCCGCTGACAGCCTGGTCATTCCTTTGTCCGACATGGACATAGCCATCAGCCCCGGTCTGGGTTACGTCGACAGGGCGCTTCCGGCCGTCCCGCTCGGGGAGGGCACGCGCCTCAGGGGCTGCGGCACGGTCTACGCGCTCCTCGTGCCTTACGCCGAGAGCCGCATGCAGTCGTTTTCGGAGCTCGTGATGAAGGCCCTCCCCGAAGGTTACGGACTCGACACGATCTCGGTATGGCGCAGCGGCATCCTCGAGCTCGCCCTGCTCCGCGCGGGACCGGCCAGTTGAGGATCTGCATGCTCCATCCCCCCAGGGCCGGGGGCCGGGGCACGAACCAGGTCCCGCCCATCGGCCTGCTCTACCTCGCTTCCGTCCTGGAGAGGGACGGCCACGACGTCGTCCTCCTCGACGCAGCCAGGACCGGGCTGGATGGTGACGATCTGCTCCGAGCGATAGAGGCAGCCGCCCCACGGCTCGTTCTCGTCTCGGCGTTCACTTCGGATGTGCCTGCCGTCCGGGGCCTGCTCCAGGGGTTCCGGGAAGCCCTCGGCGACATCCCCCTGTGGCTCGGCGGCCCCCATGCGTCATGCCGGGGGCCCGGGAGCTTCGACGATCTCCCGGGCATCGACGCAGTGTTCGTGGGGGAAGCCGAGGAGACGCTTCCCCGGGCGATCGCACATCTGGACGGCGGGCCTCCGCCGTCGCACGGCGTCATCTGGAAGGAGAGCCCCTCAGAGACCGCGCATGC